>Ga0315915_1007732_pt1 | contig 12761 bp, 13 predicted proteins | sample MpolbnodulesMG_FD_207738 | JGI IMG/M metagenome (GOLD analysis project Ga0315915, IMG submission 207738) | Medicago polymorpha root nodule microbial communities from Los Angeles, California, United States - branched nodules | ecosystem: Host-associated > Plants > Roots > Nodule | place: USA... | reverse complement strand
ATATATAGCCGAGTTTGCATGAAAATTAGGGTAGCCGAGTTTGCATGGAAATTAGAGTATTCTGTTTGTAAACGTATTGAATAAGTGTACAAAATATTGTCAAAGAAAAAAAGGCAACATGATAGAAATGAAATTGGTGCGATGCATTTTTTTAGTATTAAATAAGTGTAAAAAATATTGTCAATAAAAAAAAGGCATAAGTGTACAAAATATTGTAAAAAAAAAAAAGGAAAAAAAGGCATAAGTGTACAAAAACGTATTGAATAATGATTTGTTTTTAACTAAAACTTATAAAACACTTGAACTAGTTTATGATTATATCATATAATATAATATCTGATACCTGGGCATAGAAACGTTTTTTTTTAAATGAGAAATGGTAGTTGTTATTTTATTTGGCAGTTGTTACTCCATCTAAACATGATTTAATAATATATCCATAATCTAAAATATTTGCTAGATGGTCAGATTTTAAGTGATAGAACAAAGTGCAATAATGTGTGTAAACTTGTTTATGAGATTTAGGGTTCTTAGAGAAATTGAGAGAGAATTGAGATTAAAACAAATTTCTTTATTGATAGTAATTGAATGTAATCTATTTACAAAGCATTATAGAGTTTACATACATAGAGAACTAACTCCCATAACAAACTAGCTTACAAGTCAACCAAGGTAGTTACCACTAAACTAGGGTTTCTCTTACCAATGGGTTTGAAGTGAAAAACATCAACTTTCACTCACGTGTCTTCGTCTTCCTATTCAAAGGTTTGAAGATCTAAAGAATTTTTTTTCCCAATAGATCTAAAGAGTATGCTAGAAGAGTATAATAAAGAGTATGCTCCTCTTGATCAGTTGATCTTTCCACCTTATTCATATTTACATGACATATATAAGTAGATGACAAAAGTTTCAAGCATGTAAATTTTTTTCCATCTAATTCAAAATCCAAGTTAACATATATAGACTATCAGTTTTTGCTTCCAATTCAAATATCATATGTCACGCAAAGACTTCATTAAATTTCATGAGTGCAGTAGAGATACACAAAAGAGATAGACAAAAACACTGAGTGAATTTGTGAAGCGAAAGGTACGAACTTTCTTTGTCCAGTGCCTACTATAATTCACATTTTCTCATGTCTAAAATGGACGAATCATATTTTTGTAAATTGTTCTAAACAATTATTAGTTTAAATAATGTCTAAAATCCAGGTCCTCATGAGCTAAGCTCAATTGGTTGGGACAATGCTAAGGTCTGGGTTCAAACCTCGGCCATTACAAAAAAAAAAGTCTAAAAACCAAATTAATAATATTTTTGTCGCACATAGATTTTATTAGATTTTTTTTTAAATTGACAAATATTTTATGGAATTATATTTCTCACTTGTAAGAAGTGTATGTCAAATATTTTTAAATATAAAAAAAAAACATAAAATGTAAAAAGATTGGGATTATGTATTTACTGTTTTAATCAAAGTTGGGATTTTAAGTTGAATTCTTTTTGTTTGATTGGGATCCAAAATTTTAAAGTGGAGCAACCTAGTTATTTGTGAAGTCAAGTTCCGTAGAATAAGGTATGGAGAAAGTGAGTCCAAAGCCCTAGAAATTGAAAAGGTGAAATCTAACATAGAACAATATGTAGAAAAATTATAATTCAGTATTTATTTTCGTTTGTCTATTCTCTCTTTTTGTTGTAGGAAAACATAGGAGGCAAAAACAAACTCAGAGCAACTAAAGTAGATTTGAAGTTCTTTCTTTCACTACAAAACTGATAGAGAGAGTTAACCCAAATGAGAAGAAAATTTATGGAAGTATAATTCAAGTGAGGCTGTTAGATATTATCAAGATTGATTTTGTTTGCTTTTTACTCAACTATTGCTTTTGATTCTTTAACTTAATTTATAGATAGATAACAAAATCCTAATTCGGTCTTATTACCTGAGATCATGAATTGCAATGAATTTCACCTAAAATCATGAAGGATTAAGATCTTTGTTGGGAGTTGTTTATTTATATTATTTGTTGGATTTTTTTTTAATCATCAAATTTTATTAAAAACCAAATCATTGCTCAAGACAAACAAAGACTGGTGATAAGATACAAACGAAAGGTATTGTATATAGAGGGAACACTTGAAGAATAAATACCAAAAAAAGACACCCATACGCACAACACGCACCAAAATAAACATCACTACCTAAAAACAGACTCCTACATGAACCAACCACTGAAAAACGATATCCATAACCTCACATCGCCACTACTCAACCCAAAAATAACCCCTCTAAATGAAACACTATGTCTGCATCACCTAAGCTGAGCCACTTTTCTAAAGATCAATCAACTTCAACCACCTCATAGCTTCTGGTCCACCGAAAGAACACCAAATAAGTCCAAAACCAAACTTGAGCCAAAGAACTGACTCCCGATCTCGAATCAAAAGCGATCGGCCCACCAGACTTCAGGACCAAACCAGACGGGCACCCCTTACCCCCGGTCCACCAGAGAAACCGTAGCCAACCAAACAAGAAAGCAGTTAGACGCCAACTCCCGATCCTGAAGCAAACTTAACCGGCCCACCAGAATCCAACACATAATATGTAAGACATACGACATGATTTGTGGTGGTGCAAACATCAATCAAAAAGGAACAAAAGCTCAGCTAGAATATTGACACACACACCCTCGAAACCACCCTAAACACCATCACAACCTAAAACGCAAACAAGAGGTAGCGACAAAGAATATGGACCCGAATAAAAGAGGCGGCCTCCAAAACGAATCACCCACAACAAACCCCGCACAAAGCACCCACCTCCCCATCTAAGCATCCCTAACCACTCCTTTTCTGAATCCCCACCACCACGAGCCATCAACACCACCACCAGCTCACATCACCACCACCACTACATGTCACCATTAAAACCACCACCACAACTAAATCACCACCAGGACCACTACCTCACCACTGCACATCACCACCACCACCCCTGCATCACCATCACCACCCCACCACTACAACACCACGGATCAGCAAGCACTAGAGCAAGACAACGAGGTTGATACTCTTCAAGGAAAGCATGATCTGTATGATGATATACCTTGAGATGTTGGTGTTATGTTGTTTTATTGGGTTAATTGTTCAAATTAATCCTGTAATATACACCATGTTTGAAAAATGAACCTATAAAATAAAATTATATATATTCTAGCCTTGTAATTTGATATTTTTCTTATTTTTTTTAACCCTATAATATACGCGAAGTCCAAAAGAGTGACCTAGAAGTTGAATTTTTTCAAGATTTTTTCCAGGCATGTTTAGAATGTTAAAATATAGCTTTAAACAAAAAATTAGATTTTTTCGACTAGGGACAGATTAATTATGAATTTCTTAAACGGTTTAATTAATTTGTCTCTCATTTAAAAACTGCAAAACTTTATTGTGAAGGTTCTTATTATGTTCTAACAATGCCAACAAAATTAGGGAACAAAGTTTGACCTTTGACATCACGCTTACTAGGAACAAAATTTCAATTTTGCAGGATTTGGTTGAAAAATAAAAATAAATTAAGAAGTCTTAGAAATACAATGAAACTTTGCAGAATCTTTTTATGTATTTTTATAGATGCATCTGCAAACAATGAGCTCAAAATTTGATTTATAGGTTGAGATTTCTATTGTTTTGTTTTTTGAGTTTTTGACGCTTTAAAAATTCATAACTAATTTGTCGCTTGTCGAAAATTTCTAATTTTTTGTGCAAAGCCATATTTAAATGTTCTTAACATACCTCTAAAAAATCATTAAAAAATTCTACTTTTTTGGACTTCACGTATTTTACAATGTCATAAATAATAAGAATATTGAATTACAAAGTCAGAATATGTGTTTTTTATTTTACAAGGTCATTTTTTAGACTTCGCATATATTACAGGGTCAATTTGAATAATTAACCCTTGTTTTCTTTTATAAATCCGCTGCGACTGTTTATGAATTTTGAAAATAAATTATGCATGTTTTTTATTATTGTAGACGTAGCACCTTGAACCTTGTATCTATCACTTGATTTATTATTAAATATTGCATGTGGGGTTTGAGGGTGGTACAATAAGTAGAGGAAAATATTGTAACATCTCGTAAAATTTTGTAGAATATTATACAAGATGTTAATATTTGATACTGGACAATTAAAGTAATTGAGTCGAATTATAGTGGAATTGAAATTTCTTGTCTTACATCAGAACAAGATACACTATATAATGTTTTATATGATTTATGATTCATACACTAAATAACTCTTAGAGACTATTCTTCAAGTGTCCAATTCGAAACCACTTCAATTTTCACATGTCTATCTGAAATACAAAAGAGGGGTGAGACCTACTTGAATCTCTACAATTCCTTTTGCGCTATGTTGTTCTGGGCCCAACATTTAGGTTCAGTTTCTTCAAGCATTTCAAAGCCTTCATAAAGGTTTGGTTAACTTGGTTGGACTCCTCACGTACCATCTTGTGTAGCTCGTGCACATCAAGCGACGGTCGCCAATTACAACCAATCCGCTCGCTTGTAGAGGAATTCGTCCGACATTCCTTAAAAAATTGCTCTGCTTCCCTGCGAATGCGCTACACAAACGATCAACACCTAGCTCAATCGTTATAGAGCCCGCGAAGTACCTCATGGCGAGCAAGTATCGCTCCGTCATGCGGGTACTAGAGAGGCTTCAATAACAAGCACAAGCTCATATTATTCCCTTTGGGATATTCTTCAGAAAACTTCATGTGACCTCTACGATTAGTTTCCTCGCTCAGTCATAAGTCATCACTCATTATCAAGAGCCACGGCTGGGGGGGCTACTGTTCTGGACCGGTCAAAGAACTAGGCCCAATTGCTTGTGCCCAATAACAAATCAAGCCCAAATGCTGCATTTAGCTATTTACTCGCAACACACCCCTTCTCTGCGAGGCGGTGCTCAGAGCAACTGAGATCTGTTCAAACGAACAGTAACGTCTCTTTCCCATGTTCCTGCAAATATCTCACCGGCGGTTACACTTCCCCCTGATTTTGTAACCCCGGACCCACGTGTGCCATTACAACAGCTCTGCATTCACCCACCTCTATAAATAGGAGGCTCCTTGCAGCCTCCAAGGTAGAATCTCTTTCACTCTCAAACCCCCCCATTTTGAACCTCTACTGACTTGAGCGTCAGAGTGTCTGCAGGTACACACCCCCCATTCAGTTCAACGCTCACTGAAGTATTCTTATCACCGTGAACCACCGCATTAAAGAGAGCACCGACAACCACCTTCTGATCAGGTATGATCAGGTTTTTTTTTGCCTTCAACCACCAAATGTACATAATTATTTATTTCAAGAGTCTATTATATATTTGTTACCAAGTAAAATTAACCTTAATTTTAAAATAAAACTAGAAAATATTTTTGTAATCTAAAGAGAGAACAAATATTTTTTTTTTTTTGTGGTGGCCGGGGTTTGAACTAGAGGTGTCAAAACGGGTTATCCGACCCGTGTCAGGCTAGCCCACGTCGGGCTCGAGCTTTTTCGAACCGGGCTAAAAAGGCTTGAATCTTAAAAGGGCTTAAATATATTTGTATAAGCCCGGCCCTTTGCGGGCTACATGCTTTCGGGCCGGCCAAGTTAATAAAACTTATTTTTTAAAATTAAAAAAAATGACGCTAAAACAATGCATGTCATATTGAGTAACTAAAAAAAAAAAAAAAAGAATTATTTCTACCTTAAAAAATAATGCATATGACACTTGAAAAATGAATTGCACTTAAATGACACTTTAAAACTGACAGATGCCATTTTCTTTCCGTTACCAGACAAAAACTAAACAAAAAATGTATCGACTCCGAAACATTCAGCTCTTCATAGATAAAAAAAACTTATGATAGACAAAAACTATATTGCACTCCAAAAGTTGGGGTTATACCGTATCAAAACCATTTAGCTCCTGATAGACAAAAACTATATTGCACTGTTTTTATTTTGTGGAATCGTGTCTATGACAGTGTATAATGGAAGGGCATTAGGTTGAGATAAGCCGTATAAAAAACAAAGAAAAAACATGGGCTTGTAAAAAAAAGAAGACAAAAGTGGAGTGGGTGGTGGACTAATGAGTGACTAACAATTAATTAAAAATATCCTGCTTATTCAGGCTACCGGAGCCCGGCCGGGTAGCCCATCACGGGCTCGGGCTAAAAAGCCCTTTTCTTATTCGGGCTTGAAAAGTGACGTCCAAGCCCTCTATTTTTCGGGTCAGGTTCGGGCCAACCTTCTCGAACCGGCCCGTTTTGACAACTCTTGAACCTCGGATCTTGCATATAATATGCATTGTCTATAACAACTGAGTTAAGCTCACGAGGAGAAAATACACTATTTTAATAACGTGAACTTTTTTTTTGACAAAAATAAACGATATTCACATTCAAATTGATAGAGTACATCGATACAATACAAATCCAAATTCGTTAAAAATAAACAGGATGAATATGTGAACAAATTCACAACATCCATGTCAATAGCATAAAACGACAAAGTACATATGCCTACAAATATGACCAATATGACTATATTCATGTCTCCGAAATACTCATGTTTCCGGATTTGCGTCATTGATCGGATCTACACCTGTTCAAAGTTATTTTCTCATGAACTTATACCTTAACTATACTTAGATTAATTTTTTTTTTGATAAGTTAATTCAAATATCATGACTTATATTTTCATTTCAATTTTGCCTCAATTAGAAAAAATTAAATATTAATTAATCATATTTTTGTTTTATACTTATCTGGATGGGGGCAATGGGTGATAAGAAGGCCCATGGCCTATTAAAATATTTTTTGATAAGTTAATTCAAATATCATACGACTTATATTTTTATTTCAATTTTGCCTCAATTAGAAAAAATTAAATATTAATTAATCATATTTTTGTTTTATATTGTCAAAAATATATTTTTGTTTTATATTCACAAAATATGAGACGAATGAAAACCGTTGGATTTGTTGCAAAACAAGCTGTTATTGCGGCATTCAGTTGTAACACTAACATGATCCTCGAACGACAGAATCCTTCAACACGATTCCTGTTCTATTCGTTCCACGATTTCTGTTCTCACTTTACTACGGTGATTCTCTCTCTCAGGTTCCAATTCCAAAACCCTCTCTTTTGATTATTAGACTATATGTTATGGCGGTTACGTCTCTATTCTTTGTTTTTGTGTCTACCCTTTTATTTCATTTTGTCAAAATTCAGTTAAAGTTTTGTTTTTGTGCTTACCCTTTGCTTTTTACTTGCATTTTTTTTGTTAAGTTTTCAATGTTTCTACATTGAATGAATGTTGTATCTTTTGAGTTCATGCTTAATTATTGTTTAGTTCGGTGAATCACTTACACAAACATGACACTGACACATAGACCGTAATAATTTAAGAAAATAGAAGTAATTGAATGTAATTTTATGTGTATGTATGGTGTCGTTGTCCCTCCTTCGCTTGTTAGACACCGTATATGTTTTTGACCTGAATAGTCAGTGCTATTTATTTAGTTTGTTACTTTATCTTAGTATGTAGAAGAAGTGACAATCACCTCTTGAAACTCAGAACTTCGAGATTGTAGGTTAGAGCCCGGGTGAAGGGGTCCAACCTAGTAATATCGGCATTTTCTAGTTGAGCTAGAGCTTACATACTTGTTCGTTCTTTTCTTGTTATTTTACATATTCATGGTGCATTCTTTGATTTAATTCTTATGCTGTTTGAGAACCTAAGTTGAAATGTTAAATCCTTTTGAGTTCTTGTGGCTCCATGTTGTGCTTCAAATTCAATTCTTTAACATCATTAGTAATTTTAGTATGTTATAAGTATAAGTATCATTTGGCTTTTTTTCTTGGTTTTGTGCAGTGGTGACAACTAATGGGTAGGCGAAAAAGTAAACCTCATCGATCAGGTGGGATAATAGTAGAAACAAATGCTAGTGCTGAAACAGAATTGAATGAACATGCTGTAGAAGCCGGAGGAAAAGAAAATAATGATTTTGGTGATATTTATAAACCTTATTTTGTTGAGGTTGACCGGTCTAGTTGGTTGTCCAATGAACACCTTGATATTTCTGAAGTGGTTCTTAGGGATTTAAATATAGGAGAAGGCTTTTATGGATTTGAATTGTCTGAGGATATTTATCAGGATCCCCAATTCTCGTTAAGATTTCGGTTGTGCAATATTGGCAATGATCTTGGTCGAACCAAACTTGGCCATTGGCCAGTGTTACCTTATACTGATATTCATTTAGAGTTTGTTAAAAGAGCTACGGTTGACAGTACCGAAACATGCACGGTGTTATTATCAGGTATTTTTGATGGACCTGATGAAAGTGTTTCTGGTCTTGTTCATTTGGCGAGTATGAAATTTGTTACATTGAGGGCAATTCTTGGGATTAGGCTTTCGGAGGACATTCTTTCCCTTAGGGTGAGGGTTGAGGTACTAAAGAGTGCCTTCGATGCATGCAAGTCACTTCTTGAGGCTTCTAGAAAACTATGGAAAAAGAGTATGATGAATGTTATGTCTTGGTTACGACCAGAAATAATGACTTCAGATGTTAAGTATGGGTTTAGTAGCTATATGGAAATGGAAGTTGATTTGCAGACAGACATGGCAGATGACGGTGGCTATGCAGGGAAATGTTCGAGGTTCGATCCTGCTGGTTTTTATGAAGCCATCAAACCTTCAAAGTAAAGCTTTCTCTTTTGTGCTGATCACTAATTTAAGGGTAGAAACAATTGTTATAATGGTCAATCGTCATTGATTTTTTTTTTTTGGTGGTGGTCGGGGTTTGAACCCCGAACCTTGCATATATTTATGCATTGTCCCTATCAGCTGAGCTAAGCTCACAAGGACGGTCAATCGTCATTGATTAATAACATACTAACTTTGTTCAAGTCTTAACAATAGTCAATCTCCAACTCAGTGTTGTCCAATAGCGGCTACAGGGTAGCATAACTTGAAAAAATCCTCATTGTTCCGTGATACACTATTTAGTACAAAGAGTTGTCAAATAGTGGCAGCATAACAATCTAGCGTAGCGGAACTTGTACAAAACAGCTGTTTTTCTCAATCCACTATTGATAACATTGCTCCAATTTTTTCCTCTAGTTTGTAGCTTATCTTTTGTATATTTGTGCACAGAACAGAGCCAATGCTTGAAGATGACATACCAGAGTTACTTCCTGAACTGAGGCCATATCAACGGCGTGCAGCTTTGTGGATGGTAAAACGAGAAAAAGCAATGGAAGATCAGGCTGAAATAGAAAGAAATCAGTTTCATTCTCCATTATGTGTGCCAGTGGATTTTCTGGACACAAGGTGTAAAATGTTTTTCAACCCTTTCAGGTATGTTTTTACCAGTTCTTAAAATGTAACTTATATGCATTATTTTTTATCGCACGATTCATATATGGGAGGTCTCACTTTCTCTCTCTCCCCTACAATTTTGATTTCATTTCACTTGTACTTATTTGAGTTATAATGGCTTCAGTGGAAATATTTCCTTGCGTCCAGAGACTTCGTCACCTTATGTATTTGGAGGCATTCTTGCTGGTAGGTCTCAAGCTATGTTGCACATTTCTTTTATTTTTCTCAAATAATCATGTGTATTTTATTTACTTTTTAAAAAATTGTGATATTTTGCAGTTAAAATTTAATCTGTTTTGTTAAAAATCATATTTTCACTAGTTCGTGTCCCTTGATTTTGTTAACGAATTAACTATTGACTATTTTCAGTCAAGTTTATTGCATGATGAGTAACCCATGGAATCTTGTGACTGCAAGATCAATAGGGGTCTTCTGATAGCGTCCTGAACTCTGCTGTTAAAATCCTATAAATGCCGTTTTATATCCCTTGAAAAATTGGGGTTAAAACAGAGGTCCTAGTCCTAGTCTCAGTTGTAATCCCTTAATGTAGGGAATTTTCCTTAGCTACAACCTAATTACAGATTATACACTTATTAAAAAAGATTCTTTCAGTACTTAATACATATATTTCTAAAATAGCACACAGATATTACCACCCATCTTCAAAACTGTTGAGTGTGTGTTTTCTATTCCCAGCAGCATGGATATCTATTAGTTGTCCTTGTACAGACTTGTATGATGTTGAGCCACCACCAAGTTGCTTTTGATGAAACGCCTATTTACTTTCACGTGCTCTATTTGATCATGTTGAACCAGACTATAAGCTATTCTCATTGCTGAATTATTGTTGTAATAGTGCTTCATAGGTTCCACGCAACCTGGTGCCGGAACACAAAATTCTGCTTTAGCATTAGATTTTTCCACTAGACATTGTTTTTTACTTCTCCAGTCACAGTATTCCTCCAAGAAAACTGCAACACCCAATGGACATTGGGTAGTGAACATTGGTGCAGGCTTCAAGTACATATTTCCATTTCTTTTGAACAAAATTCATCTTCCTGAATTTCCTGAGATACTATAGAATTCTATGAGTAAACTACAAATAAGTTTCTCTTGGGCTATGCATAAATTGATTGATTAAGCTTAGGCTCTGGTGTACAGGAATTACTCAATAAACAAAAGGAAAACTTCTTGTCTTGCGTGTCAATTTGGCCAAAAGTAAAATGTCCGTCAATTTGGCCAAATTCCATCGTTGCCATTGGAGAACAACTAACTAGCCCTGTTATGCTTACACCTATTGTAACTCCCTCTTCCATCAGTTACATTGCACATCAACCACCTATGGGACTCAGCTCACGGACAAAATAAAATGTTGTATTGTGACTCAACTTTTTGTATTGTGCTGATCTACTTGATTGTTTCTCACTGTGCTTCTAAGGAGAGTAGGAAACCCCTTGTTACACTTTTCACTCTTGTTGTTTGCTTTCTTAATGTTTGTTTTGCTCTATGCTGTGAAATCTTAAAGTCTGTAACTCTAATACCTATGCGTTCTGAAACCTATGAGCTCGTAAGTTGAAAGGCTAATGTTCTTTATTGGTATTATTGACAAACTGGGTGATGTTCGACCAGCATAGTCTCTCATTCATTGTGCTTCAAAGGCAACTCTTATTGAAACTTTTAACTCATACTTTCTATATGTTTATTTATGCTCGATAGTATGGAATATTGTGTATGTAATATTGTAGTGCTTATGTTCTGAAACGTGAGTAGTTTAAGTTTGATGGCGAATGTTAATTATTTCTATTGCTATTGATATATTGATAGACTAGGTTTTTCGTTCTCAGTGACTAAATGTTTCAATGTAACAGATGAGATGGGAATGGGAAAAACTGTAGAATTGCTTGCTCTCATCTTTGCTCACCGGAGATCAGCATATGAAAGTGACATACTAATGGATTCAGTGCCCCAAGTCAACGGCGAAGAAAAAGTCACTTTAAAAAGACTCAAAAGAGAGCGTGTGGAGTGCATATGTGGAGCTGTGAGCGAAAGTCTCAAATATGAAGGACTATGGGTTCAGTGTGACATTTGTGATGCTTGGCAACATGGAGATTGTGTTGGTTATTCAACTAAAGGAAAATCACTGAAATCAAAACAAGGATTGGAAAGCAAGACATATAAAACCACCATAGCTGTGACGAATGGGGAATATGTATGTCAGATGTGCTCTGAACTAATACAAGCTACTGAATCACCTATTGCTTCTGGTGCCACTCTCATTGTCTGCCCAGCTTCTATTTTGCCCCAGTGGCATGACGAAATTATACGGTATAGTGTTTTCTTAATGTAAACTATGAATGTTGACGTCAACCTAGACCTTGATGTGTACTCTTTTTTAATTACGCCTGGCAATGTCCAACTTTTTTAATTACATGCTTGCATCCATTTGTGTTATTGGTCAACTTGGCCTAAGGATTGAATAATCTCCTATTAGGGCGTAAGTAACGCATTAAGAATGTTAAAGGATCACAGATTTGAAATGCTATCTGTGTTTGCTTTATTTTGGAATACTGAAGCTGCCCCTAAGGTTTTTAAAACCATGATACATATTAACATAATTGATTGTTGTTGGCGTGACGTAGACATCATAAAGAAGATCTTTCCCCTGCCATTTATTAAAGCTCAAGTCACATGCTGGGAGTCACTACTTCTCAAGTCTATGTTGTGTGTTTCATTAAGCTATTGCATACCATCTTTTGGGAAAACAATAGCTGTTTTCAAGTTTTAGTTTCTTTTAGACATGCATAATTGGATTATTTTCCATGCTTTAATTGCGTTTATGAATTGTTTCATTGTGTGTATGTGTAATTCTTTTTTAGCGATTTAATACAAATGAACCTATATCTGTCTCATACTCATTAACTTTTCATTGTCACTTGTCACTGCAGTCATACACGCCCAGGAGCCTTGAAAACTTGTATTTATGAAGGTGTGCGTGACACATCTTTCACCAATTCATCTCTGATGGATATCGGTGATCTTGCCAGTGCGGACATTGTATTAACTACATATGATGTGCTTAAAGATGATTTGTTCCATGATTCTGATAGACATATAGGCGATCGACACCTTTTGAGATTTCAGAAAAGGTATCGTATTTTCCCCTTTGTATCATATGATGTGTAGGATATTCTACCTGTTACATATCATGTGCAGGGCATTCTTCCTATTACCTATCCAATTGAGAATAACATGAATTTATACAATGTTTCACATTCCCACCTAAAAACACTAAGGGTCCGTTTGGTTCGAGAGTTTTGGAGGGGAGGGGCGGGGAG
>Ga0315915_1007728_pt1 | contig 12770 bp, 9 predicted proteins | sample MpolbnodulesMG_FD_207738 | JGI IMG/M metagenome (GOLD analysis project Ga0315915, IMG submission 207738) | Medicago polymorpha root nodule microbial communities from Los Angeles, California, United States - branched nodules | ecosystem: Host-associated > Plants > Roots > Nodule | place: USA... | reverse complement strand
ACGAGGGATACGTGGTAATATCAAATGAAAGCTAGAATCCATGCATGATCTTTAGATTACGTGTGACGCTTGATTAAGGAACTCTAATCCTAACAAGCTTTACGCCCTATCAATCTCAAGTTTTAATCTTATAACGTAGATATTTAGGTTTTAAACAAACAAACAAATTACTCTTTCAACTTAAAATGGTAATCGATGTCGAACAATCCATGATATCGCACTAGTTCCTGAGGAGACGATATATAAATACTTACTTTTGATATACGTAAATATGCTACATCAGTGTGTCAAAAAAAAACTACCTCACTGCTCGGCTGCAAATCAGATATGACCACATCATTGTTCTGTTGTGAGTTAGACATTACCACCTCACTGCTGGGCTGTGCTTCAGACATGACCATCTCATCATCACAATGTGGTTCAGATACAACCTCCTCATTGTTGTGTTGTGCTTCACATATAATAGTCTCATCAGTGGGCTGTGTTTCAAATGCAAGCACCCTCTAATTGTTGTGTTGTTTTTCTGATGCAACCTCCTCATCTATGTGTTGTGTTTCAGATAAAGCTACCCCTTCATTGTTGTGCTGTTTTTCCGATGCAACCTCCTCATCTATTTGTGGTGTTTCAGATAAAGTTACCCCTTCATTGTTGTGTTGTGCTTCAGGTACCACATCCTCATTGCTGTGTTGTGTGTCAGATACAATCACATCATTACTTGTCTGCATTTCAGAACAAACCACACCTTTGTTTGGCGATGCCTCAGAATCGACCACATGGATGATGGGTGGTGCCTCAAGGGTAGACTTCTTGTCAAGAGTAGCCTTTGAATCACCAAGCTGATTGCCGACTTGGTTTTTGGGTAGTGATTTAGAAATCTCTGGCTCGTTTTTCTGACATTCTTTGGCATTGTCCAAGTGGGTTTCTAGATCATTGCTAGGTTGAGAGTCAGTACCATTTAGCTCTTGTTTTACATTATGGGTCACCGCTAATTTGTCTTCATCAACGACATCAATCTTGTCGACATTGATAGTCTCATCTTTTACATCAGGGGACATAGCTACTTCACCTTCTTCAAGGGTTCTTCAAGGGTAGCCATCCTGTCAGTATATCCTCTCCTGCTTTACCCCAAAAAATAAATTAGTAATGGTCATTTACAGTTACAATCAAGTGAGGAATCAAGCTATAAATCCTCACATGAAAAAAAAAATATACGGGATTTAAATTAGCATAAACAATTAAACATATACCACATTTGGAAATAAATAATGAAAAATAATACAGAAGATCCAAAGCACAAACCTATAAATTTTCAAATAAAGCATGTGATTTAAGCATCAGAGTATACTGTTGTAAAAAATTTAAAAAAAAGCATCAGAGTATACTAATTGGATAAACCATGCACATAAGCCCTGAACATGAATCACATATTTGATTGTCAAAGAAAAATAACAAGGCCCAGAGACACGTGATAATACCCAAAATCCGTTATTTATATTATCCAGGTGTATATTTCGGTTTAGTATTCACAAATGTAGGCTTGAGATTTCAAATTCAAGTCGTCATTAATACACGAAGATTCACCATGAACCCAAATGATAATTGGGCCTAAGTTTTGTCGGATAGGCCCAGTTGAATAAGAACAAAAAACGCAACAGTAAAATAGATCAAGTCCATCCATGTAATGTAGCATATTATATATAGATCACAAGCACCCAAAGTTCGCATGACATAATAGAAGCTCATATGCAAAACTGATTGAACTCATAAATAGATTGAAAAATAATAAATGCAACCTGCGATCGATCTTACTAGTTTCAAAGATTAACTCTACCAACACAAACGTTAAAGTTAAAAATATGAAGAATTATTTAAACACAATTTCGAGAATTCTGAAGAAAAAATTGACAAATCAGAGAGTTTGTGTTTGAGATCTACCAGATATAAGTAAACTGATTCTGAATCTGGAAACGCGGCATGGCGGTGCCGGGAGCGGAAGCTCGGAACCGAGCTGCGGAAGTGGCGGAAGTAACAGAAGCGAGATCTAGGGCTTTTCAGATTGAGAGAGAGAGTGAGATTGGGCTTTGAAACGAAAACCCGATAAAATCTAATTGGACCAACTTTGAGAGACGCGGCTAGTTCTACTTTCTTTGTTTTTTTTTTAATTCTAATTTGGACTCATAAAAGGTCCAATATTATTATTTATTCGATTTTTTTGTTTTTACAAAATTTATTCAATTTTATACGTTCAATCTTTTATTTTTGTGCTTTTATTAGGTTGCAGCCCGCAAAACGATAGGGACCTAATAATAGGTGATCAAGTGAGGGGCCCCATTCCACTTTGTTGGTTTAGTTTTGGAAATTTTTAGCCCAATCAATGTCCCATGTCTTCTTCCTTGATGCATACAATTTTAATTCAATCAGATCCAACTATTCTCTTTTGATTCATTCATTCTAACTAGGACTGTATTCCATCTTCTTCTGTCTTCTCCTACAATTTTGTCCTATTTATATGTGTTCACTACATTCATTTTTGGGTTTAGAAAATTAGAATTTTATTATCATTCAGATACTTTCCTTATCACCTTGAATGACATGGTTGAGTAATTCAGAGTCCACTTGAACTGTAATCACTTAAAAACCTCTAAGGATTTTGAAACTTAAAATACTCTCCAAAGCTTCTCTATATAGGCTTTAGGCACTACTATAATGTTCTCATTTAACAAAATAGACAATGTTAACAAATACTCTCAGAGCACTCCTTAAACTATTTGACTTTTTTAATAAATAATTTCCTAATTTAGATTGATTAAACAGTGTCTGTGTCTGGGGGCATTCGTTGTTAACAAGCCATAACTTTAAAGTTTAGAAAACGTACATCATGAACGTGACTTTGCATTTTTCCTAATATACGTGACTTTGTTTTGTTAAATTAAGAGTGAAATTCATGAATATTTTTGTGCGTGTTTGGAGATTATCCATCTATCTGATAGTTGAAAGATGTAGGACAAACACTAGCATCACATTTATTTAACAGGGACAAACACATTAACAACAAATTCAGTAGTTCATTGAGCTTGTCACCTTATTGAAGATTGGTATGCAATTAACACCACTATTCCGACAACTAGTTGCAACAACACTTCAACAAATTTAGTTTGTATTAATCAGACGACAACAACAATACCGGCAAGATAAGATGATCAATGTACAACTTGAAATTCTTCTACTACAACAATGAGTGATATGACTTTGGTGAGGTGACAATGTCCACAGCGAAGACATTTGAAATGTAATGTCGGTGTTTCATTTTCAGATGAGTTGCATATAACAAGTATTGATATATGTATATGTGTCTTAGATTCAAAGATTACAATAGATATCTTTCATCATCGTCAAGTTGACATTCCTGAATTTGGGAGACTGATTTCAACATGCTAAAGTCTCTTTAATATTTTTTAAATTATAAAATATAAATAAAATCTTATATTTTTTTAATCGATTGATGAAGATCGGACGATTATTAATATTTTAGTTTTGTGAATGCTAGAATCCAATTCCATAATGGTATCTTCTTCACATCACACGATTGCATTATAGAATAGGCTTAATTGCAGTTTTAACCCCCTAACTTTTTCAAAGTTGCGATTTTAGCTTAAGAAAAAAACTACAAAACAGCCCCCTAAGTTTTGCATCTATAGCAGTTTTGGCCCCCAAACGGGGAAGTAAATTACTCAATGCTCACCCACTTGATCATTATTTTCTTCGTATGTTATAGGTGCCATCGTTGGAGCACAACGAGAAGGTCTTGGGAGAAAGTCTCGATTTGATCAGTTACGTAGATGTCAGCTTTGAAGGGCTATCTCTAGTTCCAGTGTGAGAAAGCACTCTCCCGCACCAAAAAAAAAAAACGATTATTTCAGTGGACACAGTTTTAAATTTTTTCTTTTCAAGATCCCGCAAAGAAAGAGTTTTGCGATCAGTTGATTTCTCATGTTGATACATTCACCAAAGACCTGTACTCTTCATTGAAAGGAGATTCTATAAAAAAAGCTGGTAAGGCTTTCAAGTTAATAAATAGAAGAATGGTATGTTACTCTGGTTTGCGCAAAATGAACTTTCAAAATTGGTAATTTGAATTAGGTCCTGCCTTTGATTACTTGGATAATGCTCTTGGTAAATTTGATGATGGACCATTCTTTCTAGGACAATTCAGTTGGGTAAGTTGAAATTAAGAGACTTGCCGCTTTTCTTTTCTGTTGGTTGTATTTTAAGCATATTACTTGTCGGCACGAAAGAAATTCTTGCAAGTTTTTACTAAAGCATGTGACGGTCTGTCTGATGGATTGTGAAGCAAACTACCTAAGTAGTTATAAAAAAGCAGTGTAAATACAGTGATCAGATAAATGAAATCATCCAAGACTATAGTTTTTCTCTTATATATAAGTTGTTATTGGTTGTGTTGATTAGGTGGATATTGCCTATATTCCATTTGTTGAAAGATTCCATATAGTCTTTTCTAAGGTATTCAAGCATGATCTAACAGAAGGAAGGCCGAAACTTGCAGCATGGATTGAGGTACAATTGAAACAGTTCTCTCTAAAATTGCAGCTTTCCATAATTGCATTCGTTTATGAATTGTTACAAATCAAGGCCATCAATCCAAACTTGAGGAAAACTTCATCTGTTCAGCAAATGGAAATGGAAATGGTCCACGGAAAGTAGTCCTCAAGCTTTCAACAAGAGACCTTACCATTACCTCCGATGTATTGTTAACATGAGATATATTTGTAAATGATGTTTATTTGGCAGGAGCTTAACAAGATTGATGCTTATACACAGCCAAGGGCCGATCCAAATGAAATTGTTGATATTTTCAAGAAACGTTTTCTGGTAATAGTACACTAAATATCAACACATATATCATGATTGATTTTGAATAATTGTGATTGTTTTCTGCCTATTGTATTTGCCACTTTTTAAACTTACAAAGTTCTAACTTGCAGGCTCAACAGTGAAAAATGGGTTGCAGTGGCACCCTTTGAGATGTAGACTGCTGCCAATAAAGTATCATTTGTGTTTATGTGATGCTTTTTCATTCAAATGTTGTTCTGTTTGTCTGCTAAAGTTGCAAATAGTTTGAATGCGATGTCAATGATTTTACCAGCTTGTTTGATGTATTCGTAGTGATGATGTTTATGTACTAAAGTGTGATACTAATTACCACTGTATTGCATAAATAATGTCTAATCGTCATAATGATGTTTTTCCATGGTGATGGATGGTGAAAAATCTATATACTAAAACTAGCTAATATTTGGGAACAAGTTTATGAGTTTTGTGCTCCTCCTACACTAGAAAAGAGAAATGTCATTACTCCTAAAATGTTGTATTGGAATATTGTGTATCATGTGACTACACAAGTAGTGTATACAAGAATCGTCGTCTTCTACGGTATACTTAGAGGAATGAAAGACCAAGAATGAATTTCCGATCAGGAGACAAACGGTACGATTGATCCAAGAAACCACCAATGCATTGCAGTGTTCCCATGAATCGAAGTGTGCATCATCTTCAGGGGGCATAGGAATCTTGCCATTGACGAATTTCAGTTTGTTCTTTGCAAGGAGAGCACGCTTAAGAGATTTTCTCCAAGACTGGTAATTGCTACCGATGAGAGGAGGGGAGACAAGAATAGCACTAGGATTTTCACCAGGGTGAAGGTAATACAGAGAGGTAACAATGGGACAAGAATCACCATTGTTAGAGTTCTGAGAAGTAGTAGAACTCGAAGGATCTCCCATGGAAAAAGGGAAGAAGAAGAAGAGAAAAGAAAGAAAAAGAAAATTATGATGAATGCTGAAGAGCAATGTTCACTGATACCATATAGAGGAAATTACAAGTATAGAGAGAAAATGAATCAACATTGTATTGAATGATTACAAAGGGGAAGGATTACAAGTATATATACACAACAGAGTGTGTGTGAAGGAGAAGTCTCCAACTAACTGTAACAACCCTTAACCAATCATAACTAACTGTAACTAGAGTTAGTTTATCAGTTAAGTCTGGTTCTAATGTAGAAAATACAGCTGGCTTGCATATCAAGTAACTATGTTAAGGCTTAGTATCTAATAACTTTACTACCTTCCCATGCAAAAATGGTTCAATAAACTCATCCAGCAACTGGTTTACTGTTGCTAGCAATTGTTTATCACATGAGCCTTATCGAGAATCTTTAATTGTAAATTTTTTAACAATTCATTTTTATGTTTTTAAGTGAGGCAGGTAAAATTTATGACACACGACTTTGATTTGAATGAGAGACTTCGCCACTAACTTCCAAATAAATACCAATTTTCTCTTCAATACTACTATCTCATATTCCCTCTCCTAACTTTCCACTTCGGAATGCATACAAATAATATTTTATTGTTCTGTCACCTAAAAAATATCACATCAAAAGATATAACACTTTAATTCATTTTTATTATCGTTAAAAAAAATCATTTTTGTTTTATTTTATTATCTTTGAGTAGGGATATATCTGTCTTTGAAGATGATAATAGTTTCCAAACATACAAATTTTCAAATCAGTGTGAATAGATGGTTAGTTAACATATAAACTGATAGAGGTGTTGAAAAAAATCTCTCTATATAAGTATCTGTCAAAAAAAATCCCTATATAAGTATAACATATCATCCCAATTATTCATTCACAACATACAAACTCTTCTTTCACTTTCTTGATACCCTACCCTCACTCTTACCATCAACAAATTCCATGGAAAGAAAGAAGAAACAACTCATCTGTGATATAACTCAAAGATGATGAACCATTGCTGATCATGCTGCACTTTCATGTGATGATGATGCTCCTCATCATGACATTAGCGACGCATCATCACCTACACTCTCACAACCATCTTCATCACTACCACTCCCTAAGCCTTTACCATCTGAATACACATCATTAACACCCGTTACGCGCCTCTCTGCTAATACACAAACATTAACACCTACTACGCACCTCTCTGCTGATACACAAACATTCTTCAATTTAAAGATGATGAAGAAGCATGTGGATCCATCTTGGCTTACACTCTCACAGCCATCTTCATCACCACCACTCTATAAGCCTTTACCATCTGAATACACACCATCATCACCCCCTAGGCCTCCACCATTTGAATACACGCCATTAACACCCCCTACACGCCCTATTGATCCTCAAACATTCTTCTATTCCAAACTCATCACCAATCTTCCTCATCCTCCTAATTTTGACTCTGACCCTGATAATCTTGCCCTAATCCCCAAATCATTCCATAAAGATTATCATCAAGAACAAGAACAAGATCATGTTTTGCTTCTTCCTCCTTCTACCACTAGCAAGATGCTGGGACGACGTGAATGCATTCTACCACCGTCTGGCCCAGCACAAAAGCGAAGACTCACGAAAAGCCTAACAGTACCACCACCATTCCCATGGGCAACTTCAAAACGCGCAACCGTGCACACACTCGACCACTTGTTATCTGATTTGAAATTGAAGATTATCTCTGGAACTCTTGAATGCAAAGTCTGTAAGTTTCAACAAGACATTCAGTTTGATTTGGTTGAGAATTTCAAGAAAGTGACAAGGTTCATAGAGGAAAGAAGGAATGAGATGTGTGATCGTGCACCCGGTGAATGGATGAATCCAATGATACCAAACTGTGAGAGTTGTGGAAAAGAGAAAGCAATGCATCCATTGATAACAAAGAAGAGAAATATAAATTGGTTGTTCTTGCTGTTGAGTCAAATGATAGGGTGCTGCAAGCTTCATCAATTGAAGTATTTCTGCAAACATGCTGATATAAACAGATCAGGTGGCAAAGATAGATTGATATCTTCAACTTATTTAGGTTTATGCAAACAACTCCAACCAAACACACCCTTCCTTTCACAGAGTACTAATAATTATGTGATTTAGCATGCTTTTCATTAATCATGTATTTAAGCAGCTCCTTCCTAAATCTCCATATAAAATCAATGGAATTGTTTAGATTATTGTTTTTTTTTAACACTGACTTTTGTTTAAATATTTTAAAATAAAAGCTAATAGATTGCTCAGGTCATGAGTCACTCTTTGTATTGTAGATGCTTAAAGCTTGTTGCAAAGATGTTTCTCATTGTCAACTGATTTCATTCCTGTAATAATCCCTAGTTCATAGCAATTAGCAAACTATTTACACAATAAACACATGTTAAATGTGTTTTCTAAAATCCAACAAAAAAAAGTGTTTTCTTACACGGTTGAATTGAGCTGAAGCTTTTATTCGTATCTCTTAACATTTTAGGGTAGGGTTCAAATTGGGTCATTTAACCACGTAAGAGATACTTCATGGGCAAGGACACATTCCTATTTTCCACTCCATCTGTTAGTTATTTTGACTGTTGCACTTACACCGCACGTAGATTACACACATCAAGACCGTCCAATTAATATTGGACGGTTCACAGTGCAAGTTCATATTTTATATTTCAAAAAAAGAATCAAAATCATACAGTAAAATATGAACCGTCTGATCTTGATTGGATGATTTTTGTGGTTGCTGCACAAATTATGCTCTAGCCAACAAAGTTTCCATCATTCATACAATACATCAAGGCATAGCAAACCAGGACAAGACCACAGCCCTTGTAGCCTCATTCACTCACCACAAAACTAAACAAGAATACGACATCAATCACTTTGCCAAAAAAGGAGCTCACTTTGAGAAACATCAAAATCCTGAAATGATTCCCTCTTAATGTTTCAGTCATGCACTTCACCATACAATAGGATCAGCAGTGCAGTACCAATATTCCAAATTCAACACTTTTCATTGTTTCAATACAGAGAAGCCAATATATTTTGGTTGGAATGACTTTTCTTTGAAACAAAATTGAAAACACCTGAGATCGAGTTTAAACTGAAAAAAAACTTATTAAGTTGAGCATTTGAGGTATTTCTGCAAACCCGCCAACATGAAGAGAGTTGGGCAAGGTGACAAAGATAGATTGGTATAACTAACTTATTTCCATTTGTGCAAACAAGTCCAACCAAAAGGAACCTTCAATCCCTTGAAAAACTTGCGCACGGGATAAAACAATTGGTAAATGAGTGATTGTGTGCTTGCTTAAATGTTCACACTAGCATTGTTGTAAAGACATTTCACAAAAAAAATATAGGTTTAAATATGTATTTCGTCTCGCAAATATATCACTTTTTTGTTCTAGTCCAAGCAATTTTTTTTGTTTGATTATGGTCCTTGCAAATATTTTTATTTTATTTTTTGTTCTTGCTCTTTTGTTTTAATCCATACAAAATTTATTTGTATTGGAATTGATCCCCGTAGTGTGTAGAATAATTGATTTTAGTCTTTTCGTGACTGATGTTGAAGCGACTAAAATCAAATATTTTACAAATTACACGAACCATTTTTAATATAAAGTAATTTTGCACGGGTCAAAACAAAAAACAAGACCAAAAAGCAATTGATGGGTCCTCTATCTCTTTATCAAAATGGAGTAATGTTATTGATCTTATTTGTAGAATTTCGCTATTCAATTGATCTTATCATGAAACTATTATTATAGGAAACATAATTTAGTTGCAATACGAAAAAACAAACACTGTTTTTTTAATAAAAAAACTAGTTTTAGTTTTATAGAAAATAAGCGGGTATAAGTAATTGAGAAATTGTATGATTGACAAATTGTATCCTAAAACTATCAAAGAGATAGTTAAATAAGAACAAAAATATTATACTAAAACAACACTAAAAAAACGGAGAGTAATTGCAAATAAAAAATGGTCATGCTAACATGTGTTTTAACTGGGCACATGGATTTCACTAATAGCTACTCCATCCGTTCTTTTTTAAGTGTGGTTTGAGTGCGGATTTAACGTTTCTATTTAACAGTTGTTTTGGTATTTTAAGGGTACAATTTGTCAATTATACCCTTCGTTAATTACTCTTATCTTTTTCAATAAAACTAATCAATGTTATATACTCCATTTGAAAAACTAAAGTTTTTTTTTTTAAAAAAGTTTCTTTGTTTTTTTAAAACAAAGTTTGTTTTTTGTTATCCTAAAATTGACAATTGTATGTTATAAGAGAGACAAAGTGTGCAAAAAAATAAGAATTTGTTGGAGAAAAAGCGATAGTAACACAATTGTTTATTACAAGAGAAAAATAACATATTAAATTTATTGGAAAGAGAAATGTGTGAAAAAAAAATAGGAATATATTGGTGAATTAAGATAACGGTATAATAGCAAATAAAGGTGCAAAAATACAAACCACCTTCCTATACATACATACACTCACTCGACGGTCTTCCTTTTATTTTCAGTCAATTTGTTTTTCTTACTCTTGAATTAAGGATTGTTTTCGGAAAAGAAAAAAAACAAATCATTAATTTCTTTAAAAAAAAATCATTATTTTTTCTTGGTTAGTTATTTTTTTTGTGGGAATTTCAAATTTGTTTTAGTTAGTTACAATCTTTTTTTTTTTTGTAGAAAGTTAGTTATAATCTTTAAATGGAGACATTTTTGTCCTTGAAGATGATAAAACGTTTGAATAAGTTATAAAAATAAAAAACCAACTGTTTGAATTGTAACAAAAAAAAGTCTGAATAGAAAACTAAATATCCTAATTCGAAGGATATACAGTACTATAAATCAACCATATCCAAAACCCTAATTGTGAAGCGTTGATATACAGTACAACCTTCAGTCTCAAAGATGATTAACAACCATGGCGATGAGTTTGATGATGCATCATGGCTTACACGCTCACTCTCACAGCCATCATCATCATCATCATCATCATCACCACCACCTAATTTTGATTCCAAACCTGATAATCTTGCCCTACTTACCATCTCTGCTGATACACAAACAATCTTGAATTTAAAGATGATGAAAAAGCATGTGGATGCATCATGGCTTACACTCTCACAGCCATCTTCATCACCACCACTTTCTAAGCCTTTCCCATCTGAATGGACACCATCATCACCCCCTAGGCCTCCACCATTTGAATACACGCCATTAACACCCCCCACACGACCTATTGATCCTCAAACATTCTTCTATTCTGAACTCATCACTTCTCTTCCTCGTCCTCCTAATTTTGACTCTAACCCTAATAACCTTGCCCTAATTCCCAAATTACCATTCCACGATCATCAAGAACAAGAACAAGATATTTCTCCTCCTACTACCAATAGTAAGGTGCTGGGACGACGTCAACGTATTCTACCAAAGCACCAGCCTGTGAAAAAGAGACGACTAATTAAGAGCGCGACAGTTCCACCACCATTCCCGTGGGCCACTTCAAAACGTGCCATCTTGCACACACTCGACCATTTGTTATCTGTATTGAAACTCAAGACTATCTCTGGAACTCTTGAATGCAAAGTCTGTAAGTCTCAACAAGACATTCAGTTTGATTTGGTTGAAAATTTTGAGAAAGTGACAAGGTTCATAGAGGAAAGAAGGAACGAGATGTGTGATCGTGCACCCGGTGAATGGATGAATCCAGTGATACCGAACTGTGAGAGTTGTGGACAAGAGAAAGCTATGTATCCATTGATGACAAAAAAGAGAAATATAAATTGGTTGTTCTTGCTGTTGAGTCAAATGATAGGATGTTGCAAGCTTGATCAATTAAAGTATTTCTGCAAACATGCTGATATACACAGAACAGGTGCCAAAAATAGATTGATATATTCAACTTATTTTGGTTTATGCAAACAACTCCAACCAAACATACCCTTCCTTCCATAGAGTACTACAAATTAAATATTTTGTTCTTTTTTTGGTTTGATCTTGATCAGTACAGTATCTCTGATATATGTCAGGTTTTATTTGAAGGGTTTTTCCTTGGAAAATTTCAAGTATTTTTTCTTATGTTAGTTAGGTTTTATTTTCGCCATTATGTTCTGACAGATTGTTTAATTTCCTGTTAATTAGGTTTTAATTTCCATTACAATGAACGTTATTACTCTATAATTTTGATGTTGGCATGTAGTACTCAATGTAATTTCTGTTTGAAATATCGCTATGTTAATTGTTGCTATTTAGTGTAGAGAGTTGAACTTGTGACCGTCACTCTAACTACATGTTCTTCCTTCCCTCAAAACCATCAAACTAACTCATAATACTCACTCCAGTATATAAATTGTTGATTTCGGCTCTTCCTACGGCACATTTTGCTCGCACCCAGCATGATTTCCAAATATATCCTTGCGTGAGTTAAGTCACGCTGCGTGACTTAACTCACGGCCTTATAAGCTCTGCATGACTTAAGTCATGCACCACTGGCTTGTGCGCGAGTTAACTCACGCACGTTGGCCGGTGGTCAGAGTTGAAGAACAAACATTTTTTTGGTCTTTGGTCAAGTTTTCAACGTTCAATTTACAAGTTTTTAACTACTTTTACACTTTTTTTTTTACCACATTTATGGTAGATACAAACTAGGTTATCATTCCTACCTATAAATACCGTCACAAACTTCCTCTTTTCCTCACATTATCTCCTCCCACTCTCTCACCCTCTTTCTCTTCTTCTTTTTTGCTTCTATAGTCTCTAGGCTCTTTATACCCCTTTAGGTATATAGTAGTAGCTCTTGGGGGGAAATAGTGGTCGGTCGAGTTGGGGAAAAAGACATCATCCCTTGAGGTAAAATAAGGTTTGCTTCTTTTTACTCCAAAATCTTTTTACCGTGGGTAAAAAGAAT
>Ga0315915_1007726_pt1 | contig 12773 bp, 7 predicted proteins | sample MpolbnodulesMG_FD_207738 | JGI IMG/M metagenome (GOLD analysis project Ga0315915, IMG submission 207738) | Medicago polymorpha root nodule microbial communities from Los Angeles, California, United States - branched nodules | ecosystem: Host-associated > Plants > Roots > Nodule | place: USA... | reverse complement strand
TTTTCTTTTATATTTTTTTTGGGGGGGGGGGGGGGGGGGGGGGGGGGGGTTGGGAGTATTTTAGGACAAAATATGTAACCGGAGAAATGAGAAAAGGAGGTTGGACAAGACTTTTGTATTGACATGATTCAAATTATATAATTTGAACCCAAATAGAAAAAATGGAGGAGTGCACTGTAGCATGGGGGTTTGGATAGAAAAAACCCTAATTATATTGCCGCGCCATTAAATAACATAAAATAGTGGTACATCCAGGCCTATTCCTATGAAATAGGAGGCTCGACTCTCTTTGTGTATCTAAGCTTCATTAAAAAATCAGAATCAGAAGAACTTCTAAACATGAAACAAAATAAAATCAAATTAAGTGAAAGAGAGGTGTGAAATTTACCTAATGATGTCGTTTGGAATGTCACTCCTACATCATGAGAAAGGGGAAAACAAATGGTTTATGCGAAAAAGGAATGATTGTTGTAATTGTTTCAATAAAATAACTTTTCAAATTGACAGATTAAGTGATTATACAAATTGATGGTGGTTTGATAGCATCAAATTTATGTCCAAAAAAGTAGAATAGAGTCTAGAAAAAACTCATACGTGTATGTGTACTGAAGAAAGAAAAAGAAGTAACATATAATTTGTTAATTTAAGTGGGTATTATACTTTTTTTTTTAGGCCCATATTTTTTAGAGGTCCGACTTCATTGAGCTCCTTGTACTTTCCAAAGTCCGGCCCACAACACTCATGCAACAAATAACCAAACACTTTGGTTTCATCAAATTTACAAGTGAAATGAAGTAAAACTTATAAATCAATATCAATTATATATTTTTAAATTAGGATTTTTCTATGACGGGTAAATTTCCACGTATTAAGAAAATTAAAAATTTTGTAAAAAAAAGAATTAAAAATAGTTTTTCTATCAATTATATTTCTAGTTTGAGAGGATTGTCCTCAACTTTTTTAGTCTCGTGATTTAATAAACAAAGGAGAATGTTAACCAGTGTCTCCGGGGCATTGGTTAAGCAGTTAAAAGAGATAATATTTTATTAAAAAGTGGTGTAACAATTAATTAGTCAAAAGTAACAATTTATATTTCCAAAACAATATTTCTACTTTTGAATTCTTTAACCAATATCCTGAAGACACTGGTTACCAAGACCCATAAACAAAACCTATAAGTACAAAAGTTGTATTAATCAGTGCAAACTCTTTGCCATCAAGTCGATATTTCCTAAGTTGACAAATAAATTTTCAAAGTACGTAGTAGGACCCAACTATAATTGTTCATTGTTGCTAGCTATCATTGAATACGAGTCATAGTATAAAAAATTCAAAGGAGTGGAGGATAGAATTTCCATATGCTAGATTGCACGAGTAATGATTATTCCGAATAATTTAAAATACCATTGCAATGCACATTGTTGAGTTTGAATAAATATGCCACCAAGCAGGTTAAGCACAATCTGTACTTGCTTGGAATTTTGGTTTGTGGCAGCCAGGTTGACAAAAACAACACATTTATTTTTTTTGTAGTACTTTAATGTTTTATTTTTATTTTGTTTGATTGTTTGTTTTTTCCAACAAAAGAAAAAGAAACATAAACATAGTAGTTGGAAGGGAACAGAAGACAATAAGAGGTTGGTTGGTCCAGTCCTTTTTCTTTCTTTAATTCTTCTTTTTTGTCTCCCAGTTGTCATTTAGAATTTCTCTCTCTTAATTTCTCTTTACCTTGTAACAAGTGCAAATACTTTATGACATCACATTGATATACATTTGCTTCATCAGCTGAAATTTATCATCTTTGATTATTTCAAAACATGGAACAACTTGTCAAGTTCATCATTCGTCCACCAAGGTATTGATTTCATATCATCTTGCACTGTTGAAGGTGTAACTTTTTCAACCAATTCTTTTTTTAATTTTTATTTTATTTTATTGTGTTCATATTTCCTGTGTTTATCTGAAAATTCCCAGATTATATCTGCTTATGCTTCTTCTAGTTCAGTTTGAATTTGATGGAATACAAAGTTTTGGTTTTTAGTCTTTTTGTAAACTTCAATTCATTTGGCACAATTGATTCCTGGTTTATAATTATGAATTACACTATTCTTTTTATTTTCTATAGCTAGAGCAACATATAAGTATAGCTGTATAATCAATGTTTTAATTTCCTTTGCATCACCATAAGAATCATGAAACTATCTTTGTTTTGGTGGAGTGTGCTATTACATTGTGTTAACTTTGTTTAGTTTGAAATTTTAGATCTAATTTTCAGTACCTCTAAAACTTTTACTTTCTGTTATGTAACTCCAATATTACATGGTACTGAGATTATAAAAACTATGTGCACTGCAAATTTCTTCCACTTCTACTCAAACATAAGACGAACTAGCATTGACTTCTGTTATCTACAATCGTCACTTTTGTGATAATATGATTGTTACTGTTATGGCATGTAGAGCTGAATATGATCCGAAAAGTGATCTATTGGATAACGAGTTCATGCTAAAAGGGAAATGGTTTCAACGGAAGGATGTTGAGGTATGTATAGTTAAATAATAAATTTATTATGTCAATTAAAGAATTGGATCCGTGGAAATGCTTCAAAAAAATGATTGTCTTATCTCATAGTTAATAACTAAATTGTCACCAATATGCCCATGTATGTGATGCTCTAGTTCTACGTTTCAATGTAATTGGAGAGCTCTTGTTGATGTCATTGCTTGTTGATGACGTGAATAATCAGGCTGTCATGTAATATTTAATATTTTGCAGATAAAAAACGACCGTGGGGATGTTCTTCAATGCAGTCATTACATGCCTATAGTCAGTCCTGATGGAAAGCCACTACCGTGCGTGATATACTGCCATGGAAACAGGTGACTCTAGGACAATATGCCTTTTTTTTCTCTTTTCTTTTCTGGTTAGCATACAAGTTGATGCTTCAACGAGTTCTATTGTACATTTCTGAATTTTACTTTTGAGATACATTTCTTTGTTGTAAGATATGCACTTGTTTGTTGATGCTTCATTGATTATAGTTTTATAAGGTTGTGCTTACTTTGTGCAATGTTTTTGACAGTGGATGCAGGGTAGATGCCAGTGAAGCTGCTATGGTTTTACTTCCTTCAAATATTACAGTTTTTGCTTTGGATTTCTCAGGATCTGGAATTTCTGGAGGGCAACATGTCACTCTTGGTTGGAATGAAGTAAGTAACTGCTCAGTGAATGTTTAAAAGAATACCGTTACCAAGTGGTCTTGATAAATATTAACAGGAATACTACATTGACAGAATAAAACTTATCGTGTCACAGTAGAAAAGAAATGTAATCGCTATTTTTATGAAATTGCTTATATCACAGTAGAAAAGAAATGTTTGAGTTTGTACTTTGCTGGGAGTTTACATTCTTTGCCGTTTTTTATTACGAAATTCGTTTAACATTCTTTGCTGTTTTCAGAAAGACGACCTCAGGGCTGTGGTTAACTATCTGCGGACAGATGAAAATGTATCCCTCATTGGCTTATGGGGACGCTCAATGGGCGCTGTGACTAGGTTAGTTTTCGTTATTCACGTTTTCAATGGACTAATCAAGTTATCCCTCATGTATGCTTGCTTGTCTTTGTTGTTTAAAAAATCTCATTTTCATGTATGATTTTAAACCCTTCTGACCGTTCCCAACAAATAAACTCATTCTTCTCATCAGCAGTGTACTACTCATGCGCTTTTGAATCTTAAAATCAATTTAAAATGCATATGGCTTTAGTTTTTGCTGATGATGATGTTGTTCCTTGCAGCCTTATGTATGGTGCTGAGGATCCTTCAATTGCAGGGATGGTTTTAGACAGTCCCTTCTCTGATTTGGTTGATTTGATGATGGAACTTGTAGATACATACAGATTCCGTCTGCCCAAATTCACTGTAAGTGCATTCTAGTTTTGGATGTAAATGTGAATACCTTCATTAAATGCATCTCTATATAAATTTTAATATATCTTCTCATTGCATATTTTAATGCATCTTTACAACGGCGTCAATGAAACTATCTTCGCCCGTCAGGCCTATTAATCGATCTATTACACATATTATGACCAGAAAGATTGATTGAAGGAGGTTTTGTTATAATACTAATGAACATCCCTATTCATTCAGGCTGGAAATTTTTATAGCTTTGATATTTATTTTAAAAAATATAGTCTATTGTGCAATATGCAGGCTATAGCCGAGAAATAATTACAATTTATGCTATAATCTGGTGAATACCTGTAGTTTGCAACATATAAATATGTTTAGGCATTACTGCATTTTTTGAAAACCTTAAACACTTGGCTATCATCTGATTTTACAGACCTTGTTTATGTTATTAGAATATATCTTCATTTCCCCATGATCTCCCTATTTATCATTAAATGAAAAATATGGTCAATAAATTAAGCACAATTGCTTAAATTTTTGTTAAAGACCATGAACTCATGGAATTATTGCTCCGCGCAATTTCATTTCCCATGTTACAGGTGAAGTATGCAATTCAATACATGCGGAGAACAATCCAGAAGAAGGCAAAATTTGATATAACGGACTTGAACACCATTAAGGTTACTTTTTCCTTTTGATTTTTTTCCTATAGAAGTTAGTTTAATGAAAAAGGAAAATTTCAAGAATTTTGATGCATAAACATCCATGTTGAGAAGGAATAAATCTGTATGTTGGCTTTCACACGTTTAAAACCTTTGTGTATTCATTCATTATTTGTTTGCATTGCAGGCAGCCAAATCTTGTTATGTTCCTGCTCTACTAGGGCATGGCATTGATGATGATTTCATACGTCCTCAACACTCAGATCGCATACTCGAGGCTTACAAGGTATATATGTCTCTAAGAGCTATTTATTCCTTTTTATTTTTCATATTTAACTGATAAACTTTTTTTTTGGTGGTGTATATTTAACTGATAAACTGATTTAAAATAATAAGTCTTTATGACATTTTATGAATCTTGGCTACTTTAGAGCATGATTGCTTTCATACGGCTTCATCTGCTTTTTCTTTTGTGGCTGTTTATGCTTGTAGGGAGACAGAAACATAATAAAATTTGACGGAGACCACAACTCGCCACGTCCTCAGTTTTATTTTGATTCCATAAACATATTTTTTAACAATGTTCTTCAACCTCCAGAGGATGAGCTCGGGGAATCTTTTTTTGACTTTACTAATGATTTCTTTGGTAAGGTAAATTCACCATTCATGCAGCTCTTCAGTTCCATTTTAGTCAAAATACAAAATTCCATTCCACAACATTATTTTGATGCCTAGTGTTTATACTCAGGACGTTTGGCGATCTGTGCATGAATTAAGCTATGAAAATGAACCGTCATCTGAAAACAAAGGTATTGCTCAAATACCTAGTTCTGTCAACTGTTCTGTCAGCATTTTTTATCCATGAGGATCTGCATATAGTGACGTTATTTGTGGAAATCTCTTAATTGTTTCTTTGGTGGTTGCAGAACCATCGACAAGTACCGTGGACGCCGTCAAGCAAGTCCATTTAAAAAGACCAATGAGCAGGATGGAGGTTTGTATTTATTTGCTCTTAGCTAATTTCAGAATAATAGCATGCAAACATGCTATTGAGTTAGTAAAAACTATCATTAGTGAAATAGTAAATTTATAAATTAACAAGTTTAATCAAAGGTATGATATGAAGGGAGTAGGTTAGGAGATCAAACTTAAGAACTAGATTTCACTAATTTTAAATGATATTCTTGTCCAACAGGAAGAGAAATGTGATGATTTTTCCTCATCATCGTCAACAATGCTTAGCTTTGAACTATCAAATGGTAATCTATATGATCCTCGCGTTCCTGCCACGTTGGATGATGATCAGTATGTGGAATATCATCTTAATGACCTTACAGGCATTCCATCTAATGCAGAGGAAGAACAAAGAGTAAGCCTACTAGTTGGCTATCATACACATAGTTTGAAATTTTGAATGCATGATATTATTGTACAATAAAAAGATGAATTGTTGTTTTTATTGTCTTCTCCATACTATATTCAGATGTTGATGGAAGCATTGATAGAATCTCTAAAAGAATGCGAAATACAATATCTGCAGGTAGAACAACCGCCGTTAGAATCATCAGATAAAGATGACTCACATGCTTCTTTTCACGAGATTTCCAAACCTATGGGGACAGAATCGTCTTTAATCAAACACAGCATGCATTCAGCAGCACAAATCACTAATGCAGCATTTAATGTCTGCGAGCCATTGAAAGCGGAATCACATGCAGCCTCATCACCATCATCACTGGACACTTCATCTGGCAATACATGTTCTTCACATAGTGATAGTTCTGCTAGCTCAAAATGTTCATCTGAGATTGACATATCACATAAAACAAAAGCCACATTAACTGTCACTAGGAATCCAGCAGGGCATGTCATGAACGGCTTAATGCGTCGATGGGATTTCAACTTTCTTAGAAACAGTCACAAACAGCTAAAATAGTCAAGTCTTATTCATCAATATAGGAGGTTTATACATTGGTTTTGTCACTATAGAGGAAAAAGTTTGTAGTTTGTAAAATGCTTGACAAAAGAATCGAGTTTTTTGTGTGCAAGTTTAGCAGGAGTGAATTATCATTTAAAAGATCAGTTAATGTTCTTTGACTGTAAGAGAGGATTGTTGCGTTTTTACACTCATGCAACAAAGGTTTATGGATTTCTCAATTTATTGCCTCAGGCTTATGTTCATGCATGATGTTTTCTTAGCTTTTCTCGGATGCATTTGTTAAATTTTGCCTCATTTTTCCTTCCACGTATATGTTAGTAATTAGATTAATATTTACTCCTTCCTTCGGGTTTTAACCCAGGATCTCCAACTCCTTATTCCTTAGCTCAAACCAAACCATTTGAGCTACCCAACCCTCCTCTTCCATGTAATAATATTGCCCCATTTTACCAGGAAAAAATTCATAATTATTATGAAAATTTTAGTCCCTGCAATTATAGTGATTTTTTTGTTTGTTTTAGTCTAAGTTTTTTTTTTGTTTAGATTCAATCATACAAATTAAAATATTGTTGCTTTTAGTCCTTATTGTCATACCTGGCCTCGAATAAGTCCAGAAATTGAGTTTGTGTATCTTGTTAAGAGACGTATAAAGTCCAGAAATTGGTCTTGACCAGTACAACGAAAAAACATTATAAATAGAAAGTAATTTTCAATGTTGAATTACACAGATTAAATTAAAAAAAGAAAGTAATTGCAAAGGAAAAATCACTTTATGTTTTTCTAACACCATGAATGGGACTGCATGTGGAGTATTAGATAGGTTAATATGTCAACTGATCAAATGCTCAAGTAATGCGTGAAGTGAATAGTTTTTGGTTGGAGTTTGATTAATACGCCAATTGATCAATTAATATGTTATTCATCTGTATTTTATCACAAGTCACTTTAAAAAAATGTTTTTGTTTTATTATAAGTCACTTTAAAATATCAATACTTGTTCTGTATTTTATTATAATTTGTTTTTGACATCTTCACACTTATTGGTGGTGGATAAACATATGATGAGTGAAGCGAATGAGATATGGATAGTTAATGCCAATTGATCAAAACTTTGGTAAATGCAAGAAGTGGAATAGGTAATTCAAGATTTTCAAGGGGGAAAAACAAATTAGGAGGAATCTTAAGCATAGTTTTAAAATCCGGCTCGGACCGGTCGGTCCGACCGGTTGAACCGTGAACCGGTGGTGTGACCGGTTCGAGCTGGTTATCAGATCGGTCGTGCAATTGAACCGGTTAAAATCGGCGCGGCTCGGAAAAAACCGGTGGAAACCGGTGACTCGGCCGGTTTTTCGAGTCAAACCGGTTTTGTAATTTTTTTCAATTTTATGTCATAATTAGTCATTAAGCACGCATTAATAGTAACTAATGCTCGGTTTAATACAATTAATGTGCTGCTTCCTAAAGTTTTAACTACTTTGACTTTTGATTTTTGTTGAAAAAATCAGAAATTGAAAAAATTAATGGATCTAGGAATCGAACCGAACACATCAAAGTGTTTCACTAAAAACCAAACCACTCGATCAACATTTTTTTGTGTTAGTAATTGAAATATATTAAATATGTATGTATCTTACATCTTCATTTGTTCCTTTGAAAGAACTCATCAAATTTTTTTTCAAAAAGAGCAAATCATTTTTACATATAATATTTACACAATAATAATAATATACATATCATCTCTCCTCTAAAAAAAATCTCTCCCCAAAATTAATAATATACATATCATATATATTTTTTTTTATAGAAAATCTACCTATTATATTAATAGTAAATAATATGCAAAACAAAATATATTTCATGTCATCCCTAAAAAAAAAAAATTCATGTCTCTTTCAACAAAATAAATATATTTAATGTCAACAAAATATAGCCACACTTTTAAACAATAATATATAGCTATGCAAATATTAATATACATACTACATTTTAGTTTTTAAGTGGCCGAGTCATTAGTTCAATCAAATTTTATTTGGTTAAATACCAACAAAAATTTAATCTTAAGACCGAGTCATTTGACCGAGTTATTCGATTTGATCCGGTTCAACCAGTGACCCAATGGTTCGACCATTAACCCAGTGACTCAGTACCCTTACCGAGTCGATGACCGAGCCGAGTTTTAAAACTATGATCTTAAGGGTTTCACCAAATTTGTCTCTAACATTTTCTCTCTTCGCAATGACACAACCGCACTGCAAACCCTTGATTTCCACCGTGAGGGTATCATGGAGCCTCACATACTCAAAAGAATTTTGAAATATGCTTTTTCACATAATGTTCAGCAATTAAGAATCACATGTGATATTCAACAATTTCCCCGTACCTTCTTTTCATGTCACACTTTAACATCTCTTAAACTTTCTCTTGGGCTGGCGACATTATTTCCTAATTCTCTAAATATGGCAGCAATTACAGACCTGTGTTAAGAAATTTTATCTTTTGTGTTGGCAATGATGGTTGTACCGACCCCTTTTCAGCATTTAACAAATTAAATACTTTGGTCATTGACACTTGTACTGTTCGTGATAAACAAAACCTTTGCATGTCGAGTGTCACACTTGCCAATTTAACAATACTAGCTTCCTATGTTTGGGGTGGTTTCAAATTTGAATTATCCACTCCAAGTCTTTGTAGTTTTGTTTACTCAGGTGGTTATCTTCAGAAATTGTGTGCGAGCAGGTGCAATCTCTCTTCCATCAAGCATGTAAATATTTCTGGACTAATGCTGCCGAATTTCACAGATACTCCTTTGGCTCTATTCAACTGGCTGACTGGGCTTGCTAATATCGAATCATTGACGGTTTGTTCAATTACTCTTAAGGTACTTTACAAAAAGTTTCAGCATTTTCACTCAAAGTTCTGATATTCTTGCTGGTTGAAATTTCAGTTTTTACTTTTTACTACAACAGTTTTAGCATGTAAAAAATGATTTGCATTAAGTTGATCCTGATTCAAGGTCATCTGTCATTGATTAGGTTCTCTCCTTAGTTCCTGATTTATTGAACCTCGAGTTCCCTTCGTTGTATAACTTGAAGTTACTGAAGGTAGAGAAGTCTTTTTCATTTTCATCATCCGAAGTACCTAAGGAAATAGTGAACTTTTTGCTTCAAAATGCACAGTCTGCGAAGGTTGATATCTTACCTTGAATAAGGTAAATATATATTCAACTTCTTGAACACTATTTTTCTGGTTTGGTTTTTGCTTCCCTGGGTCTCCATTACATGTTTGATATAATGTTGATAATATTGTTTAACTCGTTTGCATTTGTTTCCTTATACTTGTTTGATAAAATTTTAGTTGATAAGTTTTAGAACAGTCTCACTAATTTTTTGGTTCCTTTTTTCCTTTTTATTGGTAATTGCTTCGGTTCTCTGTTTTATGTGCAATACGCGCGTCTAGATTTTTTTATAGATGCTAACATATACGGACTGGCTTATTTTCTCGATTTCTTGATGTTTTACTTGTTTGATAAAATGAGAATGGTATTTTTGTCTGAGTTTGTGGGCAAGTTAATACAAGTTCATACTCTTAATGATGTTAATTTTTTCATTTGAAACCAGAACCAAGTTTACACAAGAATTGAAGTTATGAATGCTGGGTTTTGCACAAAAGGAATGGTGGAGAATACAAAAGGTGGAGAGGAATCTGTGATGCTTAAGTTTTGCCATGAGATCGGAATCAAAAACTCAATGGCAATGCATGGATGTACTTTAACTTGAACTCACAATCCAAGAGAAATCTTTCTAGCATGTTTAAGATAGTATTTATTTTCTTGTATTTGAGATCTGTCAGTTCCTAATTTGCTTAGCTTCTTTCTTGTATTTGAGAAATCTTTTGTTTGCTAAATTTGGAGAGCATGGTGTGATGTGGATTAGAGTCTCATGTATTCAATTCAACTATTTTGTTACAAAGCTGTTGGTTGTGTGTTATTTTCAATCTATAGGTTTAGTTGTCCTAACTCTTGGAATCTATGGGTTTTATTTGTTGTCTTGCCTCTTTTTTCATTTTGATATTTTTCCAATCTTCACTCACTTGGTGAGTTTCCGTTAGCTTTTGCAAAGGCAGCAGAAGCAATAAACTCAAGACAGAAAATTAAGGTTTAAAAATGGTGGAGAAGAAAGAAGAAAAACTCGAAAATTAGAGAAGACAACAATGTTTTGTGAACAAAGTACTAAAAACTAATATACTTTTATACATTAAGCTGAAGCATACATAACAAATATATATATAGCCAAGCCATAAGCTTGCTTGTAAGATTAAACATAAAATCTGCACTAAATCTACACTAAGCACTAGTCATCATTACCTAAGAATCATAGACATCATTACCTAGGACTGCTTTACTTACCAAATAAGCAACAATCTAATTATGACACTTAAACTTAAACAAGCAACACTTTAATTATGACAGAAAACAGCAACATAATTAATTATTAAATCAGAAAAATATCAATCTCCAACACTCCTCCTTGATATTTTTCTTGAAAAAACTCCAAGCATTGATCTCATCTTTCCAACCTTCATCTGATAAAACTTCATTGGCCAAATTTTTGTATCTGCTGCAGCGGAAACACATTGAGTTTTAGTTGATGATTGTGTGATCCCTTCTTGCTTCTTCGAACTCCAAACGGACACAACACGACCAAAGGAAAAAACACAATCAGATGCAGTCTTGACATCGTTACTTTCTGCGTAATCTAGGAGGTCTCCACTTTCATTTTGAAAAACACACAAGTCATAAACAGAGGCATCAACAACATTACAATCAACATCCTTTTCTATAATCGTTTCTCCTCTTGCATGGTAACTTTACAGCCCTCAAAATTAGCAGCTTCAGTATACCTCGCAGTCTCTAACATAGCAATATTGCATCTAGCATAATTGCCATCCAAAGTTCCCCTTTTTTGAGTCGAAAAATTTGCTTCAACTCTACTTGGAAAAACATGCAAGGATGTCTTCTTCCACTTCACTGGAAAGCTTTTTCCTCTCATTTCAACAATCATTAATTTAGATCCAAAAGGATCAAAAATAGTGCATTTCATATCCTTAAAATGCAAACAATAGTTTTTCTCCATCATTTGTCCAACACTCAAAAGACTTTGATTTATCTCAGACACAAACAAAACATCCGAAATATATTTTATACCTGATAGAGTTTCAACAGTCACAACTCCTTTGCCTTTGACCTCAACATGTTGTCCATTTCCAATGACAACTTTGGAGTAAAAAGATTCATCCAGTTCTTTAAACAAACTAACATTGTTAGTTATATGATTGGTGCATCCACTCTCTATTAGCCATGTTTATTTGCTACTACATGCTAAATAGCAAGAAGCCTTAAACAATTGCTCCTCATCTTCTTGGTGGTGCTCAACAACTCGGGCTTGTTGTTCCTGCTAGTTTGTTTTGTTTTTGCAAACCTTCTCCACATGACCCTGTTGGTTACAAGCTCTACATTTAACTCCTGGCCTATACCAACAAAACTTATCTAAATGAGTATCTTTTTTGCAATGTAGACACGGTGGAAACTTCTTTTTCCCAAAACTTTTAAAACTTTGATTTTTGCCTTTGTTGCTGGCCAAAAAGACACCTTCGACATTTTCTTCCATCCTTAAAGATCTTTTTTGTTTAGAAGCTTGCAAAGCATTAACAAGCTCTGCAACTATGATTTCAGGCAAATTCTTATTTTCTTCAAGAGATGAAATTTTTGCTTCAAACATCTCTGGAAGACACACCAGTATTTTTTCCACAACTCTTTGATCACTGAGATCTTCTCCCAACAATCTGATTTGTGTAACAACTTTAGAAATTCTGTCAGAAAACTCTCTAACAGTTTCAGTTTCTTTCATATTTAGTGCTTCAAACTCTCTTCTCAAGTTTAGCACTTTCATTTTCTTTGTTCTTTCACTTCCTTGGTACTCCTCCATCAGTTTGTTCCAAGTTTCTTTTGCAATATCAAGATTCAAAATCTTGATAAAAATATCATCATGTAGAGCTGCATGTATTATGGCAAGAGCTCTACCTTCTTTTGCCACTTCATCATCACTATGATTTCTTATTTGAGCTAATGTTGGGTTGTTTGGGAGAGGTGGTGGGTTGCTTCCCTTTTCAACCACATCCCACAAACTTTGAGCTCTCAAATAAGTCTTCATTTTTACAGCCCACAAATCATAGTTTTCTCCTGAAAACACAGGAGGTGGA
>Ga0315915_1007724_pt1 | contig 12774 bp, 7 predicted proteins | sample MpolbnodulesMG_FD_207738 | JGI IMG/M metagenome (GOLD analysis project Ga0315915, IMG submission 207738) | Medicago polymorpha root nodule microbial communities from Los Angeles, California, United States - branched nodules | ecosystem: Host-associated > Plants > Roots > Nodule | place: USA... | reverse complement strand
TAATTGAAGAGAGTTATTACCAAACAAGAATTTGTCTAGGCTGCTGTTTGCCATGTATTCATAAACAAGAATTCTCTCTTGTTTTGTACTGCAACAACCAAGAAGTTTAACAAGATTTCTATGATGAACATTGCTTATAAGCTTTACTTCACTTTCAAAATCATCGTCCTTCTTGCTTGATTTTCCCAAAACTAGTTTTTTTACTGCTATGACATTTCCATTTTTTAGAGTACCCTGTTCAAGATAGCATGATTGAAAAAATATTGTTAAAATGAATTTTCTCTATTGTGTAAAAAAAAAGGGAAAAAACTCATAGAATCATATCATCATTGTCTCATGCTCCCTGATGAAACTAAAATTATGAAGAAGTGTTGAAATTTGGGGCATAACTCATCCTTACAAAACCAAGCTTCCTATCTAACTGATGTGGGACTAAATCCACCCCCTCAAAGACAAGCCAACATAAAGCAACTAGGGGCAGATCGCAATTAAGGTGGAATTACCAACGCACCTCCTATCGCAATTAAGGTGGGATTTCCAACAAAAAGAGTTCATCTTACCTTGTATACATCACCAAAGCCTCCTTCTCCAAGTTTATTTTCATCATTGAAGTTTTTTGTTGCAGCTTTTAAATCACTATACTTGTAGTTTACTGGACCTTTAAACTCAGTTGCTCCCAATATGTTGCCTGCCAAGCAACACGTGAGTTTGAATTTCTTCAAAAAATAAAGTAAGTCAATATCAAAATTCAGAATCAATGCTAAGTGTTTTTTTTAACTAAATTTTTGTCCAATACAATGTTTTATAAACCAAGTCTATTGAAAATCACATTTGTCAATGAATGAAAATACACTGACCTCTAGGAGCCCTCTTAGGTTTTGTGTATTGTCGCCGACCTAAAATTGCAAGAATGATCACAACAAGACCGACACCTCCAACAACACCACCTATAATGGCCCATTTGTTGCTTCGTTGTATGTTGCTTGAAGTTTCTACATAACAGTTAACAAGAAATAAGAGTTTACATCGATTAACTTTGAACATTTGTACACACTATATATCAAGTGTAAAAACAAATTACACATCCATTCAATCATTATTAATCATTGTGTCACTTTGTTATATCAGCTCCTAAAATACCACTTCAAATATCTATATGGTGAAATATGATTGAATGCATTTGTAAAATTTGTTTACACGTACCGTGGATATCAATTGAACTCAATCTACATTATGTACTAATCTAAAGCCAATGAAAAATGAGCTATATATTATAAATTTATAATTGTACCTTGATTTAAATAGGGTGTGATATTAATGGTTTGATTATCAGCAAAAAAAGGTGTCTCTGAATATCTCATAAAACACCCTTCATCATATGCTCTACCATCAGTGTTAGGAAGACAAGTTTGCAAGTTGTTATAACCAACTGCCAAACAATCTAAACAACCACTTTGAGTGAGTGTTTCAGCACACTGTGCAATGGCATAAATTGAACTATTTCCACCAGGAGTCACCTGTGTCTTAGTAGCTGCAAAAAAACCTTTAATTTTAGGTGTTGCTAATTGGATATCCCATAGTACTTCACTTCCAATTGCTCCAAATGCAGTGCCTTCCTTTGCAGTCTTGTTCCCACATGATAAACCATTGCCAGGTAAAGGTAAAGTTGTCTGATCATAGAATTCGTACATCTCGTACCTTATAACATTTTCAAACACAAAACAGCTTACATTTTTTTTAATCTGTAACAAAAGGTCTAGAATCTGGTCAATAACAAATTTCACCTTTGGATCGATAAAGCTTGTAGTACATATGCACATACCTGAGGAAACACCCATCGTAGATGATTCTAGCCCCACCTGAAGTTGAGCAGTAATTACGGATTTCGGTAGAAGCAGTGTTCAAGCAAGCAACACAATCATTTTTGGAGAGGTAATTTCTACACTGAAACATAGAAAATACAATTACCTCACCTATGGCTTGTTGTGATGTGGCAAAGTGCTTGCTTTGATTACTAATTTGATTCTTCAAATCTAAAAATGTTCCATTGATATTTGCATAGAAGCTATGTAAATTTGATGCGTTATATGTGCAACATGCACTGTTTAGTACTATACTTGTTTGTGAATCTCCAACTACACAATCATAACTAATTAATATGTTCCAACACATGAAGGTTATGAACACTAGCTTGAGTTGCAGCATCATCCCTAATTTTACCTTTGTACAATGATTCAATGTCTTGTATTACGTTTGCCTAATAATATATACTATGATATGATTATGTTGACATGGAGAAATTAGAAGAGTCCAAGTGGGAGTGTTTAATACTCAACACTACCAAAATAATATCTTGGTAAGAAAATTGGCAGTCTCACGTATACGGTCCCATTATGAATGTGATTTTTGTGTGTTTTTTTTAACACAAATGAATAGATGTTCTGTATACGTAATAAATAAAAAGAAAAATTTAAAGTTAGAGGAACCTACCTAGCTATAAAAAAGAAGTTATATATAAATGAAAGGAATTGTACAGCAATTGCTTATTAATTTTTTTTAGACGCATTCAATAACAATTTCTATAAATTAACTTTGACAAATATATTAACGTATTCTTTCAAAAAAAAGTATATTAACGTATTCACCATTATTATAAACACAAAATAAAAAATTATATATACTAAGTACACTAAAATTTGAGAGTGACGTTGATTTTACTACAATTATTTAGTTCTTGCTAACAAACACCCTCAAGACACTCTCTAAAAACTCATAATTAAAAAAATGTTTATATGAGAAGTTAAATAATTCTTTCTCATGCATTGAATGTATTAATTTCTATAAAACTTTTTTTTTGTCAAGAATTTCTATAAAACTTTACTATTTAAAAATTGTTAAAAAATACCTTAAAAACACTTGTTAGCATTTCTTCAATACTTTTACAAAAATGTGACATTCATGGCGTATATTTTAAATGGATGATAATGAGGGCATGGTGAGGACCAAAAATTACTCAACGTAGTCAACACAATTTGTAGCCATTGAAAACAGGCGTTTACTTCCAAATATGATTTCCAGAAGACGTGCAAAACTACCCACCCTCACAAAGGGGTTTGAACGTCATTATTTTCATACTAATAATAATAATAATAATAATAATAATAATAATAATAATAATAATAATCTATACTTCTATACTATATATAAAGAAAATAACTCAATCCACAAGTCCTAACTCAACTGGCAAAATACCGAAATTGTTAGGTCGGATGTCATGACCGGTGTTCGAACCTCGGTACCTCCACTTGTGTGTGAGTTTATAATGGCTTTGCCATTTCGTCTATCTACCCAAAAGACGACTTTTGGAATTGCTAACTAACCACATAAACCAACACGAATCTTTTCAGCTTGTTTGTCCTCACTCGCACGCTTTCTATGAAACTTTTCAAAAGGCCGTCGATCCCAAAATTTCTTCAAGTCAAGCACACTTAATTGTGGAGTTATTATGGTTTGGGCTACGGAAAAGAAGACACATCTTGTTTGTATAGGTAGTACCAAACTATTCTTACAAGTCTTCCTTCAACCATGCAGTTCCACACCTACATGGCCTCAAGAACCCTCTCATTCCAATGTGAACTCGGTTGCTAAGAAAATGTCAGGAGCCTCTCATTGTCATGTCTTGTGCACCGACGATCACTCACCATCCTCGTAAACCTTGGGCGTTACATGATATCTAGTGCCAAATTGTCGCTTGTTTCCTTCTTTCTTTAATAATTGAGCCCACCAGTTTTCACTTGGTTCGTCCCTCAACCACGTCATACTAGAAGAGGTATATTCTGATACCACTTGAAACGTCTCAGACAACTTTAAGGATTGCCGAGTGACCCCACAAACCAACACGAGTTTTTTCAATTTGTTTTGTCATCACTCACACACTTTTCAGAAAACTTCCCGAGTCAGGCATCCAAAAATTTATATATTTAGTTTTTTAATTAACATGTGTTCTTAAAACATACGTTTGCATTTCCTAAAAAATATTAATAAATTTGGAGATTTTTTTTTGTGGAGGAACAGATTTGGAGACTTAATTATAACAAGCAGGACGGTGTAAGTAGTTTTTGTTATAGATTGTACTTCTGGTCTAAACATTCATAATGCATTTTTCTTTTCTGTATGATACAACAAATTTTATACAGGAGAGTGTTAAATAGTGCCACATCGATATTATATTTTTGGGGTATGGTTGTCAAGACCCTTTTAGCTTTTTGAAGCTCATACCTTGGGTAGGCCCAGCTCCATTGAGCTGTTTGCACACCCCAAGGTCCGGCCCTAACTCTGAGCAAAGTTTACAACAAATTCATGATGAACAAAACTAATACACTACACAAACATAAACATGACCATAAATTCTTAACAAACATAGCTGCAGCATTTTTATATGTCTTGTATACTACTATTTCTGAATTCTATCGTTGAAATCAAACACCACAATAGTCACTATTTCACATTATGCTTTTGTACATGTATTGGAATTGAGAGTAATTGTCATCTGGTTTATGTTAAAATTTGGAGTCTAACTCATCCTTATAAAACCGGTTTGTAAATATATAGAGTTTGTCCATCAATTCATGGTCATTATGATCTAAGCCCTTGTCCACAAGCTCCAAATGCATGCCTCTCTTATGCGGTTTCCACCGCTGTTTAGTGAAAGTCATATGATAAAATATTAGGACATAAACCCTCTGGTTATTTTTATAAGAGACATTTTAAGTTTTTGTGGTCTCTGCATGACTCACAATTTAATCCAATATGAATAAAACCGAGTGTTATTGGTCGAATACGGATAACTCAGCAAAATTTGTGTTTCATGCATAATTATGTACATGCTATGTGATTAAACCAGTTTGCTTAATTAATATGAAGTCATGTTGTACTAATATTTTCTTTGTCTGAAGATATGTTTTAAGTTTTAAAATAAAACAAGCTAGCTATGTTTATTTTACCCCAAACTACAAACATGCTCCACACAAATTTATATTTTAGCTATTTTCTCTTAGCTTTGGGATGCAAAGATATCACCAGTTCAACTAAAAATACCAGTTTCCACAGCTGCAATGGAAAAATTTGTATATTTGTATCCCAATGGAAGTGACAAATATGTGCGTGCAAATAACAGTAGTGTGTGCAAATGTATGTGAAACAGTAAGTCCCACATCGACAATATCAGAAAGAGAGGTGAGGAAAGTGGGATATAAAATGAAAGGGTGTGGCATTGGATTACATACTTACCTGGATGGGGTCAATGGGTGATCATGATGGCCCATGGCCTAGGATGGTGACCTCCATTGCACTTAGGAGGGGTGCCTTCCTAAGGTCTACCCAAGTGGTGGAGCCTGCATCATAATTTGTTGCTGTGGGGGCCTGCGTTCGCGCGGCCTCCTCCAATCTTGGTTTAAATTTTGTGTGTCTTTGATATAGCAATTTGCTAGTTCAGATCTAGGCCTAACGTCCAAATTAACAAGGTTTTTTTTAACTTAATTTGTTCATCAACATTTCACCACCTAGTAAATTAGTAAAAACTCTCTTTTACCTCTTTTCCTTTCCCTGTCATCGCTACCACCATTATTACAACTTGTTCTTAGATCTATAATCCTAAATTCATAAAAAGGAATCTTCTCCTTTGCGGTGATTTCATGGAAGACTATGAAGTATGCTTCCCAAAAGGGCTTTCACTCAATTCACCCATGTCATTTTTCTGTTACAGGACATTGCAAGCATTCGGTGTCTCCATCGATGTAGCGTATAAGTTTATGTTTAACGTGCTTTATCAGTATATTCACAGTAAAGTCTATGTTTGTGTATAAGTTTATTTTTAGGTACAAAACTTAAGGACACCCGCTTATTCAATAGGTGAATTTCTAACCACTATAGTTAACAAAAAAAAGAAGTTAAATTTGGATAATTTTATGCAATTATACCGTCTTTGTTTTAGTCTGATAAGGTTTTTTGTTTCTTGTAGATGCAAAATACGTTGCTTTTAGTCCCTAACGTGAGCTTATTCGGACACATGGCGTGATTATATTTGGTCTCATATGATTTCAAGGACTAAAAGCAACCGTTTTTCAATTTGCAGGGACTGAATCCAAACAAAAAAAGTTACTGAGACTGAAACCAAAAAAGGTCAAATAAGCTAAAAGAATTGATGAAAACAAACTAAAAATAGTTTACCGACGTTATAAGTTGTTTCTATAAGTTCTCTCAAATAGTTTCAAAAGCACTTTTGTCGGTAGATAAACTCAAATAAGTCAATCCAAACAACTTTAACTTTGAAAAAAGCTAAAAGAACTCAAAATCATCCAATCAATTCCCATGACTGTAGTTTAGTTCTAAACTTCCAATTTCCAAACATATTCTCGGTGATATGTATGGTAAAGATTTAATCTTGAATAACGGAATTTTGCTGGTTTCAATTCAGACTTATACCGAGACAGTTGCTCACAATTTTACACTCAATCCAAGTTTTGATGAAATTGATCATACAAGCTACGATGGGTTGTGATTACCAGGAGGAAGTGCGCTGGAGTATCTTGCTGACAATGCTGATGTTTTGGAGCTAGTAGACATGCTTGTCAATTCTGGACAAGAAATTATTGCTTGTATATGTCATGGCCATTTGATTCTGGCAGCTGCTAATCTACTTGAAGGTTGCAAGTGCACAACTTTTCCTCCTCTCAAACCGGTATTGATTGCTGCTAGTGCTTATTGTGGGGGTACTGATCTTCAGGCTTTATGATGCCACATTGATGCAGTTTGCCTCTCAAAGAAGGCCGGTGACACTTGGCCAACTGCTGCTCATGATTTTGAAGGAGATCAAATTTACAGCGAGAAGCCAGGAAACAATTTTGCTTTAACTGCGACCTTTGATGATGTTGATCCCTCAAGCGACAATGCTCTAGTCATTGAATGAGTCCACTATTTCCTTGGTAAAGCATTTCATGGAAAACAAGAATCCAGATACATCAATCTGTCACGGCCAGCAGATATTAGCGGCTGCTGGTGTTCTGAAGGTATTATTATTGAAAACTCATTAGAGATAACATTTTTGTTATTTCACGTATGTTATTAACCGATTTCAATGGAGTAGCTATTAATATTCTTGAACTCTTGTTCAATCTACACTTGTTTCTATCCATCTTTCTTTTGGATTGTTGGGTTACAGTATTGTAACTAGCAAGGTTGAGCAAGTCGGAAGTTATCATGTACCCTACAATCATTCTCTTAAATAACTCATCTGGTGTTTTTATAGATTGCACTTATGATTTAAAATTTCATATTAATTCCTTGATGCTTTAGGCACATTGCCCGTTTAGTTTTCGATCTTCAATTCATCAATGCTTTTGGGAAGATATTATATTTTTGACTTTTTATGTGTGCTGAAAAAATTACAATTTGAGATTAAGCAATTCATGTTTGTATACAAGGTGAAATTCGATCGTACTTTTTATATATTCTTGTGTCCTTTCCTCCTCATTTGCCACAATTATCGTTATACTATGTGGAAAAGTTGATTCCTAATCTTGTCATCCTGGTTTTTGTCCCTATCTTCATTCTAGAGTTGATTGCTATTTTGTGATATGTTGAGTGGATACATAAGCCATGCATTGATTGTGAATCACAGGATGTGATTTATCTCCTGATGTATTTTTGTGCTTTTGAAATGCTACAATAACTTCTGCTACTCATTTATTATTAGGTCTTGGTCACTTGCAATCTTCTACTTTTGTTACACCTTGCTTGGATAATCTTGCTTTCTATCTCCATTAAAGAAAATGAGGAAGAAGAAGATATAATTAAGCATAAAGAAATTAAATAGAATTGGACATATGTTGACTAAAATAAAGACTATTTATAGATTGCTTCTTTTGGTTGAGTTCTCCTTATTATCCATCTATTATGAATTGATTAATTAAATCTTTGGTCATGGTTGTATTGTCCACTGTCCAGTATCAAAGGGTTCAAAGTAAGTGGATGTGTAGTGTTACCGTATTGTATTTGAAGGACATGTAAAGTGCCAGGCATAAGAGCACTTTGAGCAAACGTCTCTTTTGGTTGAGGTATTATTTTTTCTCCTAATGAAGATATACATTATGTATTTATAGTACAAGAAAAATAAACAAGGAAAACTCCTTTGTAACAGACTAACTAGCTTACAACAAATTCATAATGAACAAACCTAATAAACTACACAAACATAGACAAATAATAAACATAGCTGCAAGTGCAACTGTTTATCTGTATACTATTTTCGAATTCTTTTGTTGAGATCAAACACCACATTAGATAATACTTTTGTACTTGTATGATTGATGAATAGTTGGAATTAACGAAGAGTAACCCTCATCTGGTTTATTGTTATCTTTTCGGTTCAAGTCCCTTCACTGTTCCATATAATCATCGAGCTGATAGAGAAAAGGAGGCAGTGGCATTAGACGTAGAAGAACCAGTTGAGGTAGAGTGGCCTTCACGAGACCTAAGATTCGTTTCTACAAACACAGGCATAGTTGGTTGCAGGTGCTCCACTAAGCTCCTGGTTTGGAGGAGGACTACTACTTCAGACATCGTTGGTCTCATTCCAGCTGATGCTTGAGTACACAACAAAGCAATCTCTATCATTTTCTTCACTTCTTCTCCATCGTAGTCATTAGGGTCTAAGACCTTGTCCACGAGCTCCAAGTGCATGCCTTTCTCATGCAGTTTCCACGTCTGTTCAATGAAAATCAAAGACCATATGTTAAAATACTAAGAGATAATCCCTCTGGTCCTTTTTGTAAGAGTCATTTTAGGTTCTTTTGTTCTTAATGTAAGAAACAAAATACAATTTTAAAGTGTATTAATTGTTAAATTTGGTGTTTTTGAAAGGTAAACTAGCATTAACTACTTTTTGGACAGTTCTTTGATCTGTGTTTTTGTCATATGTATCTAATAAAAATAAAAATGACTTGAGGGATTCATAGTTTTGACTTGTGAGAATTTGCTTACCTTCTGAAGAAGGAATTCACCATCATCATCAACCTTAATTTCTGTACTCTTCTGACCACTTATGATTTCCAGGACTACAATTCCGTAGCTGTAGGTATCAGCCTTTTCTGATAATTGACCATGGATTGCATACTCGGGTGCTGTGTATCCCCTGACAAGATCAACAAAACAAGATTTATACATAGTCTGAGACTTAGTTATCTCTTCTATGACATATGCTCCTCAAATAAATGCAATCTAGGTGAATGAAATTGTTTTGCCTTACAATGTTCCTGCAACTCCTGTGCTTAGATGAGATCGATCCCCTGGTAAAAGCCGCGCCAATCCAAAATCAGCAATTTTTGGGTGAAGATTATCATCAAGGAGGATATTGCTACTCTTTATATCTCTATGTATGATCGAAATGTGGAATTCCTCATGTAGATAGGCCAGTCCCCTTGCTGTGCCTAAAATTATGTTACACCTTTGTTTCCAATTGAGGGAACCTTGTTTGTTACCTATTTAATTAACAAGTTCACATACTTAAGGCTATGGAAAAGAGAAAAGTAGTAGAATAAAAATTCAACAAATTAAATGATTGTATTAGTGGTTGAATTGAAGAGAGTTATTACCAAACAAGAACTTGTCTAGGCTGCTGTTTGCCATGTATTCATAGACAAGTATTCTCTCTTGGTTTTTACTGCAACAACCAAGAAGTCTAACAAGATTCCTGTGATGAACATTGCTTATAAGCTTTACTTCACTTTCAAAATCATTGTCTATTTTGCTTGATTTTCCCAAAACTAGTTTCTTGACTGCTACAACATTTCCATTTTTCAGAGTACCCTATTCAATAGCATGATTGAAAAATATTTGTAAAAGTGAATTTTCTCTGTTGTGCAAATAAAAAAATAGGAAAAACAAACTCACAGAATCATTATTATCTTAGAACATGATTTGCATTAAAATTGAAATCATGAAAAGAACTTTAGATTACCTTGTATACATCACCAAAACCTCCTTCTCCAAGTTTATTTTCATCATTGAAGTTTTTTGTTGCAGCTTTTAAATCACTATACTTGTAGTTAACTGGACCTTTCAAGTCAGTTGCTCCCAATATGTTGCCTGCAAAGGAACACATGAGTTTGAGTTTCTTTGAAAAATAAATGCAAAGTCAAAATCAGAACCAAAAATAAAATCAAAAGAAAGGATAATTGCACAGTGGTAAAAAGTATTAAGTTCATTTTTTATGATGGTTGCATGTATGTTTTAACATTTAAACTATATAAATCACTATATTTCAAACTCAATGAATGAAAATACACACTAAAGCAACATGCATCACTGACCTCTAGGAGCCCTCTTAGGTTTTCTGTATTGTCGCCAACCTAACAATGCAAGAATGATAACAATAAGACCTACACCTCCAACAGCACCACCTATAATGGCCCGTTTGTTGCTTGAACCACCTTCATAACACAAGAATAGTTTACATCAGTTCCAATGAAATGTGGTACTATTTTTTTATTGTTTGTGTACAACTTAATGCACCAAGTTTGCAATTTGAATTTAAGTATACACATATTTAATTTGTATACATTGTTAGTGTAAAATGTTTGTATCCGATCATGATCACTCACTTGTCATTATTATCACATCGGTAGTGCATATCAATTAAACGCGATATAAATTATTCACTAGACTAAAATCAATGAAAAAAAATTATACCAAATAATTGTACCTTTTAAGTAGCCTGTGATATCAATGGTCTGATTATCAGCAAAAAAGGGTGTCTCTGAATATCTCATAAAACACCCTGCATCATATGCTCTACCATCAGTGTTAGGAAGACAAGTTTGCAAGTTGTTGTATCCAACTGTCAAACAAGCTAAACAGCCACTTTCAGTGACTGTTTCAGCACACTGTGCAATGGCATAAACTGAACTGTTACCACCAGGTGTCACTTGTGTCTTGGTAGCTGCAAAAAAACCTTTAATTTTAGGTGTTGCTAATTGGATATCCATCAGCACTTTATGTCCAATTGTTCCAAATGCCGTGCCTTCTTTTGCAGTTTTGTTCCCACATATTATACCATTCCCTTGTTGAGTTGTTTGATCGTAGAATCTTTCACTCTCGTACCTTGTCACGTTTTCCAAGTGTCCAATGTCAAAGTCAAATAAGAAATGGAACTATATGAAATTATATGATCCTTAAGTTATCCTCAACCCAAATACGGATACGGGTACGATACGATACAGATATGCAGATACGCGAATTTTTTTAAATTTAGGATACGATACGGCTAAAATACGTTAACAAAAACTTTATATGTCATGCTAACCGGTGCCCCTGGGGCACTCGTTAAATATGCCAAAAAAGGTAAGTATTACCATAAAAGGAAACATTTTTGACTTTTTTGTATTAATTACACAGTTTTCAATGCAATAATTACTATATTATTTCTTCTTTTAACATCCTTAACCAGTGCACCGGGGCCACCGGTTAGCATTTCCCTAAAACTTATATGTATGTAAAATACTTGAAGAAAATAAGCATTGATTACTCTTTATTATTATATGATTATAAAAGTCACAATTTTTAAAAAAAAATACATATGATCAAAATAAAATAAAAAAAATAAAAAGTGTTCTTATAAACCATATTATATTTTCATATGATGTGATATCGATTATCGAGAGTAGCATCATTAAAAGAACTCAACACAAATTTTATCTAATGTTGATTAATTGAATCACCTCTCTCGTTAGCATATCATCCACAAGAAGTATAATTTTAAGGTAAATTCTATTGTACACCCAATATATTTAAGTGTATCGGTACACTCACTCTTTAAATTGATAGTTAAATGAGTTGTTTTTTGAAGAAAAATATTTTTTTTTTTATCATTTATAATTATAATAACTAAATCTTATTCATCAAAAGTGTCAACGAAATAAAATTAATTTTTTTTGAATTTGTATCACTCATAATTAAGAACATTGATTATTTTTTACGATAATATATAAAACAATTATTATGATTCATATAAACAATGAAATGATGTTTTTCCTTAAATGATGTTCTATAACATATAAACATTGACAAATAGCTATTTATTACATAAAAAAATTATCGTTAATTTATAAAATTATGAAGCAAGAGTACCGGTACACCTCATTTTGTGAGTGTATTGTAGCAGTTCCCATAATTTTTAACGATTCATCGAAAAATTCTATTAATACATATCTAAAATTGAATCATATACATTTCAACTGAAATTTTACAACATTGTCTCACTTTTTTATCCTTTATCTTTTTTAGGATACATATCTATGAAGTATCTTATAAGTATCCTTATGTATTTGTGGAGTATCCTATAAGTATCAGATAAAATATTTTTTAAAAATTAAAATAATTAATATTGATACTTCGTGGGTGCGTATCTGAAAGTATCCGATACGTATTCGATACGGATACGTCTCCATTTTGGAGTATCCGGACTTCATAGGTTATCCGGGCTTTTGAACCCCCTATTTAAAATTTTTGTTTTGATCCCCTGTTTTAAAAATCAACGTTTTGGTCCCTGTTTTAATTTTTTTAAGAAATTAGTCCCCCCACCTCAATTTAGTGTTATTTTTGCTTGTGTCAAACTCATTAATGTTGTGGCATTGCATATTTGGCTAAAACATTATCTATGTCATTGATTTTACTTTAATTTCAATAATAAAGTTTTTTCTTTATAAAAAAAAAAGTTTT
>Ga0315915_1007721_pt1 | contig 12779 bp, 5 predicted proteins | sample MpolbnodulesMG_FD_207738 | JGI IMG/M metagenome (GOLD analysis project Ga0315915, IMG submission 207738) | Medicago polymorpha root nodule microbial communities from Los Angeles, California, United States - branched nodules | ecosystem: Host-associated > Plants > Roots > Nodule | place: USA... | reverse complement strand
CTACATGTTCCCTCTTTTAATTTAAATAAATCTGAACCACCTATTTAATCTATTGGTGTTTTTCTCGTGGTTCACCGGTGAAGGACCTAATTGGACCCTCACCCTAGAATCCACCCTTTTTCATGTGATGCATTCACAAATATGCCTAACAAGACATATATTATATTCAAGGTCAAAAATATGATTACAATAATTATAATCCACCCCGAATTGTATATCACCCTACAAATTCAAGTACTCCGACCTATATAAACAATCTCACACAGTGTACTCGTTATCTTCTCAATGCTCTTAGACAGAATGGTTCAGACTCTTCACAAAACCCCTATTTAGAGGGAGATGAAGTGTGGCTCTAAATAGATTAAATGAAGCATAAATAAAACATATACCTGAACTCTTACATGTGTGGATACGTATCATCAATCCAACACTTTCCAAAATTTCAACACCTTTATAATTATCTATCACATTCTTCCAAAGATGAATATAGTCTTCCCATAAGTCAAATATTAAATTCCAACAATTTACAATAAGTGGTGGAGCCCTTCGTTGGTTAAGGTGGGCCACAACCCACTTGTCAAAATTAAAAAATTAAACAATAAGTGGCGGAGTCCTTCGTGGATATGGGTGGACCACGGCCCACCTGTAAAAATTAAAAAAATAATAATCAAAGGTTTATTTTAAGAGATTTTATACAATTATTTGAAGGTCTATTTAAGGATTGAACTCAATATCAAATGCTTAAAAGCAAAAAATTTCCTTTTTATTTTAAAGCAAAAATTAATATCTTAATATTGAGGGACTTCTAAGTATTTATTTGGTATCACTTTGGTCCCTTAACTAAAAAAAGACCGTTTGAGTACTAAAATCCTAATATTCTTTAAAGTTAATATTAAAAATGTGATTTGTCCTTTAAGCATAAATATAAAGAATGGTGATTTGCTTTAAAAATATACCACTATAATTGATTAAATCTGTAAGAAAAAACTATAATTGATTAAATTGTAAAAAAATTACACGAACAGTATTATTAACAGTGTAAGACATGGAAATTGGTCAAGTACGAGGTTCACCGATTTGTCTCCGCCATGGACATAGACATAGACATGTTCACAGAAATGTTCATCATATCTCACTGTCAACAACAACAACACCAACGTTATTCTCAACAAAATCTGAAAACAGCTTGTTTATTCTAGGATTGGGATTTGTGGGCCAAACTTTTGCACGCAAACTTCAAAACCAAGGATGGTTAGATAACATCATCCTACTAATTCTCTTTCTTTGTTTCATTCTTCTTAAAAAGTTCGTATTTTTCTTATTGGGTTGGTGGTTTTTGATAGGGTTGTTTCTGGGACTTGCACAACTCATGTAAAGAAGAAGAAGCTTGAGAATATGGGTTTTCATGTTCACCTTTTTGATGCAAACCACCCTGAGTGAGTCGAATTAAATGCTTATAGCTCTTATGTGCTTATCTATAAGTTATTTAGTATATAACATAAGTTAAAACTGTTTTCGTATAAGCTATAAGTTGTTTTCATAAACTATCCCGGGGAGTTTATGGAATAAGCTGAGAACAACTTATAGCATTGTCATAAGTTCTCCCAAAGAGTCTCTCAAGTACTTATGTTAGTAGATTAGCTCAAATAAGCTAATTCAAACAGGGCCTAGAGGACCAAGTTAAGGATTTATAGTGGACCTTGTTTTTCTATTCATTGATGTTGTTGAGTAGTAATATTAAGCATTGATTCCGAAATGGATAGCGGACACGGCGTCGACACATTAACAATAACACTGATAATAATTGGAAGAAACAGAATGATTGAATGTAACTACATGTGTCAGTATCAAACTCTGACTTGTGTCTTAAATCTGAAGTGTCGGTGTCATTATTGGAAAAACCAAGTTCGGGTTTAAAAAGAGTGGCACCCCTCACCTTACAAGCCGGTTTTGTAGGGATGAGTTAGAACCAATATAAAAACCTAGTAATCATACATGCTATGAAAATGCTTGTTAGATAATATAACAAGGTTTCTTAATTTTATGATATTCAAAGGAATGCATGCAAATTTACCAATAATAAGTTGTAGTTTGGTAAACACCATTCTGATATTATTTCTTTCATTGTTTTTTTTTTTCTTCTTTTGTTTTCTTGATTTGCCATAAAACAGATAATTATTTTGCAGTCTGAGTATCCTACAACAACTGAGAAATTATACTCACTTTCTTGTTTCGGTCCCCCCTGTTGTGGGCATTGGTGACCCGGTATGATCTTATATAACAACTCTAATGTGTTACCATTGCTGAATATATTATGTATTCTTGGATAATTTCTTTCAACTTTCCCTTCTTACTTACGTATTTGAATGATGCGTAGATGCTTCAGCATGAAGAACTTATAAGAAGCTCTTTAGTCAATGGGGATCTTAAGTGGCTCAGTTACTTGTCTTCAACTAGTAAGTCTTCAATGAAATTAGTAATGAGTTTAATGTCACTGTTTTTGTTCATGGACAGAAATGGAATAATGGGCTGTTTTGCGCTTTTACCTTGTTCTTTTCCTTCCAAAAAGTGAGTTATTGCATAAATTTTGATACAATACTTTCGCTGGTCAAAGCAAGTAAACTTTGATAGTTGGAAGACACTTTTTTTTTTGTGTGTGTTTGTTCATACAACGATTCCTGCTGCTGGTAGATGGTTGAAAATTCTACACTCTCATAACAATTCTAAAGCCAGAAATTATAAACTGATGAGGAACCCCACATTATGATGTACGTTTTTTCTGTTAAGTTGCTCACACGAGAAACTTACGGTTTTCTCAACTGTTTAATCCTGCTTTTTGGCCTTTTTTATTTGGATTCTCATGGATTCAAACTGCGTATATAACACAGCACCAAGTAACTTTTTTAAAAGTAGAGTTATGTTAATTATCTCTAAACTGTGTTTCCAGGGGTAAATGAAGTTAATCCGTCAACAACAGTCATAAGCTTAATTATTTGTTCCAAAAACAAACGATAGTTTGACTATTAAGTTATTAGATTCCGTGGATTGGCTGAAGGTTTGTTAGATTACTTTTATAGCTATTAAGAAAGATTTTGTGTTATTAATAAAAATGAAAAACAGACGTATTGCGAAGATAAAAATGCTAGTATATTTTGCATATAAATAAAGATACTTAGATAGGATTTGATAGATGATATGCTTTAGAGTTTCAAGAACCAGGCAGGTTTGCACAAAACTACAACTCATGTGCTGCTGCTGCTGCTGCTGCCTGCTTAGATATGGAAAAATGCTCACAAATTAAGACATTTTCTGTCTTGCTTGCAGGTGTCTATGGAGATTGTGATGGTGAATTGGTAGATGAGGAGTAAGATAGTGTAACGATTAAAACAATTGTTTGTCTTCCAAAATTTCTGAAACTACTCCGTTAGATGGCTCTTATTGTGTATGTTCGTTATGTGGCAGTTATCCTACAAATCCAGAAAATGAGTCAGCTAAATTAAGGTTAACTTCTGAACAAGGTTGGTCAAATTTGGCTCACAATATCGGGCTCTCACCACTACTATTTCGACTGGGAGGTATCTATGGCCCTGGAAGAAGGTACTCACTACCTTTTTTGTAGTAAATTATCGTTCAAGTAATGTTTCTTTAACATCAGTTTCTGTGTTGCATGCCATGACAATCAATTCAAGTCTGTCATTCCAAGGACAAGTGATTCTAATAAATGGCATTATCTGACACATTGGCTATAATCCTGAATTCAAATAGTAAAATTGTGTTTATGTTTATATGGTCTGTTTTGTATTTTATATTCAGCTGGCATAAACAGTAATTTTGTTTTAGTGCGGTCGATACAATAATCAAGCAGAAGCCCTTGTCAGAAGGTCAGAAGAGGAGAAAACACCGAAAATTTACGTCTAGAGTTCATGTTGATGATATATGTCAGGCACTTATGGCTACTATTGATGCACCTTCTTCCTCCAGGTAAATTTCCATTATAAGAAGAGTTTTATTGATGTATGTATGTGCTCCCACAATTAATAACCAACCAACTAACTGTCCCCTTCTCTACCTTCCTTTCCTCTCTATTTATAACAATCTAACTAACTATTAATAGCTTATTACATGGCCAGCTCTCAACTAAGAACTAATAATGCCCAAATAATTGGCCTGGCCCACTTACCCTTAGGTCCACCCTGCCTTTTCCTGTCTTAAATCCTCCTTTTTTGAATATATTGGCATATCACAATTTTCTGAACAAACTAGAAAAAAGTTTCCAACAGTAAAGCAAACAGGTAGGTTCAGTCTGAAGTAGTTAGAACTAGAAGGTCTATTACTGTTACAATGAACTGTCTGCATGGCTGAAGTTACCTAGATTTAATCTCAAATCTGTTTCAATGCCTTCACCATGCGCATTGGAAAGGATAAAACTTAGATGCAGTTCTGTACCAACTTTTCATACTGTTCTACACTTAAATGCAAATATAACTGTCAAAACTAGATCAACAGGTGCCTGCATGTGTATTTCTAAAATGAAAATAACTGCCTTTTTGTGTGTTGCAACTTGCAAGTACCAACAGTAGTTAAGGAACTTCATTTAAACTTTACCCTAGTGAAAATTCTTTTTTTGTAACTATAAAATTAGAAAGTGTATAATAGAAAACAGATGAAGGGTGAAAGAGGCTGAACTGATGTGGCTATCAACAAATTCAGATCTTAAATTGTAGATTTATTAGAATTGCTTCATCAAGAACACGCAAACTGTAATAACTGTTATCATCACGGTTTTGGAATTTATATTGACAGTACTGGGTGGTGTGTGCCACTGCTATTAAAGGCATGTTTGTTTTGATATAACGACACTGTATTTTCTACTTTTACTTTTCAAATTTGATTATAAAATCATTGTATTGTTTTGAAGTTTGAACATGATAATGATTAAAGAAACAATTTTTTTTTTCCTTCTGTAGAATTTGAAAACAGATAACATAGTGAAAAACAAATGAAAACATAAAATGTTTTCACATACAGAAGTCTAATATTTCCTATCTTCATCTCCATCCTTTGTTGAATATGAATTGCTTACTATGAGAGTTCTAATAAACAAAAAAGTGGACAAATGACTTTAGTTGCTGATTGCAGTCTTGAACGTGATTTTCAGGGTAGTTTACAATATTGTCGATGATGATCCAGCTCCAAGGGAAGAAGTATTTGAATATGCAAGGAAATTGGTGGAGAAAAAGTGGCCAGGCTTGAACTTGCGACATCTGGAGCAGAAAGACTGGTCAATTGTAAAAACAAGAAATGAAAGGGGTGAGAAGAGAGTGTCTAATGCCTTGATGAAGAAGGAACTTGGGGTGCAACTACTTTACCCTGATTACAGATCTGGTTTGCAGAGTATAATTGACCAGATAGAAAACCCTTTTATTTGTGATTGATCATATTTTGATATTGTGACTTCAAAATTTTGATGTCAAGTAGAACATTCTTTGATTTACATGTGTATTTTTAAAATGCGTGTAAATCTTAGAAAATAGTAAAAAGTAAGATAAAGATAAGCATATATGGTGTCACTGTGTTTGTATTTTAATGTTCAAATAACATAACTCTTTGGTTAAGGCTGCGGAATCATCCTACCAACTAATTCATTTGCATGTCCATTATCATGATTTATATCACATTACGTTTGTTTGAGTCACAATGGGAAAATGTCGTTATAGTTTATATTGTTGAATAATTCAAACTTAAAGAACGGTAGCATAAATTGTTCTACCTAACTGGAAACTGTAATAGTTCATTGACTCTTCACAAACATTGTAACCACGCTGGTGTTAACTACAAGATATAGACCCCGTGTTAAGTAGAAATATCGTTCAAGAAAAGAGAAGTGATATCAATACATATTAAAAAATGTGTTGCTAACATAATTATTCAAATAAATTGATGGTTCAAAAGCACAAATCATGCGATAAATTAGCATGTTTCCTTTCCAAGTAAACGAAAACTTATTCCCCTTTTCACCCATACAAAAGAGAGTCCAGATCTGCTCTAGTTGGTATGCGCTCCACTTTCCCAGTTAGGTGCGTATTTAGACACAACAGTCGGTATAAAATACTCAGATGTGTGTGGTGTTAGAAGCAAGGAGAGAAGAGAGATAATGTAAAAATCAGAAATTGTATACACACACATGTTGATGTCGGATTGTGTCTGAGAAATATTTTCGAATGAAAAAACCTACTGTATAACTACTGGCATTTGGTAAGCACGTTTTATTTGGCAATAAAAAAGTCACCTATGATGCTTTCGCACTAAATTCAAAAGCATCAGAGGTGAGCCAACATTTATCAATCGCAACATTCACTGTTCCTGTGACAAATGACAATCATCAGATTCGTTCTACTCCCTAGACCCTTTTCACTCGTGATGAAACTTGCACAATTCTGTCATTTTATTAATAAGAGATCAACATATTTTCCCTCTATTTAACCAACAAAAAAAAGAGAGATCAACATATTAAGTTTTAGACATCGTTGCAATAGAATTTCAATTGCTCTAAGGGGAGGTGGGTAATTTTCCCATAAATTTAAAACGATTTCAAATTGTCACTAAAGTTAGACCACATCTAGTAAATTCAGAAACCCCCAAAAGAAAAAGAAAATATTAAATACTCTAAATTGACGGTGTTATATTACTTCTTTGATTAGAAAGAGGCTAATTCTTACATCAGATATGGAACTCAATTTTTTCTATATCTTGGCCAAATGCCTTTCTTCCTGGGAGAATCATCCTCCGACAGAGATCGCTTCCACTTTGACACAAGTGAAAAGGGCTTTCCAATAGAGCTCCTCGTACTGGAGCTAGCCTCACTCTTTGAAACCTTTCCTTGCAATTCAATATCTTCTTGGCGATCAAAAACATCAGAACCACCATCAAGATAGCTATCAACAACACGCTTTCTGGATATCTTGAGATTCTTGGCCTTTGTCTCTGCTTCAGCCCAAAAACCTTTTTTGGAACCCTTCGAAGAGTGCTTATCGTCAACCATACAAATTGGACACGGTGGATCATACTTATCTGCATCATCAGTCATAGGTTCTAAGCAGTCTGCATGAAATACATGCTTGCATGCTAGTACAGCAACGGATGAGAGATCAATGTTGGCAATAAACTTCTGGTTGATCCCTGCTGATTTGTCACACAAAGGCCTCATGCAGATCCCACAAGATTGTAGATCCATGGAAGATGAATTTGACAACCTGCTACTGGATGCACTTATCTTGCGACGACCCGAGCCAAAACACTCACTGTCAAAAGACCACCTTCCTCTTTGTGAGGAGGACACCAGCTCAGAAAAGGTGTGCACTGACCAGCGATCGGACGATCCACATTGGGATCCAGCTTCAACTTCATTGCTGTAAGTGGAGAGTACAAATGATGCCCTTCCTTCAAAAGTTGAGCTGTCTGGTGATTTTAGATACATGATCATCTGATTATCAGAAAGCTGTCCCAAAGAACGATGCGCCCATCTTGTTGGGGTAGAGTTGGAGTGATGATGATGATGATGATCATGACTAGAAGATGGACCTGCTGTAGGTGTTGGAAAAATTGAAGGTAATGAAAATGAATGATTTGGTATTGAAGACTCTCCTGGATCCTTCACCTAAACAAAAACAAAAACAACTGTGAGTCTAAGTACTATAGTACAAAGCCTAAAAATAACACTATGCAATATAACTTTTATAGTCCCAAATCAGTTGATCAAAACTAACCACTGTTGAAAAATAGCTTGACATTGACAGATCTGCAAAGAGCACATAGAGGAAGAAAAAAAAGAAAAAAAAAATCAATGGCAAACATGAAAACAGCAACCAAGGAACAAAAGTGCATAAAAACAGCATTTTGAACTGATAAACAATGTCTAGGACCATTCAATAAAATGAACCAAGTTCAAAAATCTTATACTAGATGGGAAATAGCAAAAGAAAAGGACAGAAACAAAGAGACAGATGATATAAAGAAGAAACGTAAGATCGAGGTCAGATGCACATAAGTGTAGAACAGCAAAGTTTTTCATTTTTCATAAGATATCTATAAACCTAACCAATTATGACATAAACATAAATTCTTGTTATTTACTTAATGTCTTGTATTAACTCTTGTTGCCTTAGTATAAATATTGGTTAGCTTTAATCTTTGGATAAGCATACTTTAAGGGCTTTGATGATTGAATGACAAGGTCTGCTAAGGGTAACCGAGGGAGTATTTCTCAAGGGATAATTGCTGTCCAGAAAAGGTTTTCACAAACAGGAGATTAAATTCCAACTGTTTATCCTACAAGTCTATTCACATAGGACTATAGAAACAAATATAGGGATGTGCAGTTAAGGAGAGAAAATGTGTTCTTAGTTATGGGGGAGAGAATGGTTGTATAAGGGGGGCTAACCAACAGGGTTCACGTAAGGATCATTTTATCTTTCTGTTTTTGAGCATGTGCCTTGAGCTAGGAGTTTCCTCCAAAGCTGGGAGCTCTGGCTGAGATTTTCTTTTGTAATCAACACACTTCAGTTCCTATAGTAATATAATCAACTATCTTTGTGGTGGAAGACAAAATAATAGAAGTTTAGAGTTTAGCATTTACCGGAAGAAGGTGTCATTATATTCTCAGCCATTGCCTCTTCGACAGAGGACTTCATCGAACGCCCTTGACTATCCCGTCGAAAGCTCCATGACGGTGATCGTGTTACATCTCTATCCAAACTCTCACCTCCAGTACTTTTAGTAACATTATGATTCTTAGCCGGAACACAACAAGCTGAACCCATGATGCCTGCAGTGCAGACATGCAAAATAGTCAATATACATAGTAAATATATAGAAAATTGCTATTCAAGGCATGCTTATAAATAAAATAAAAATCCAATAAATGGTAGATATATAGAAAAATACTATCAGAATCAAAGAATCAAGTCCTAGGATTTATTTATTAGGATTAGCATTAGCAAATCATATCAATCAGTGTTTATTGTATTTATTCAAGACATGCTTATAAAATAAAAATCCAATAATGTTCCAGGAAATTACAATAGAAAGGTCAAAAGCAAACCTTAATTTCCAGCAACAAGAAACTGTAATCCTACTTCCTCCTGAAGAACAAACAAAACGGCCATAAGATTATATTGAGATTTTAAATCAGTAAACAAGCATTAAAAAACATCCAGATTCCAAAGCCCTAAATAAACAAGCACACTCTAATGCTCCTGATATCATTGCCCTTACAGATCTAGTTCTAGTGAGCATGCCATCATAATATTCAATTGTCAACAAACATTTCTAATAATTGCATACAGCAATTATAAATTAAAGCTCTGTTTGGATAAACAACTTATTTGCAAACTATAGCACAAGCGCTTAACAAGATACGCACTTATGTATAAGCAATTTCTGTAGCAAAAGATAAAATAAAGTTAAATTGTTTTTATAAGCTATAAGTTGTTTTCATAAGGGATCTTAAAAACAACGTAAGAACAAGGTCATAAAATAAGTTGTTTTCATAAGTTCCCGAAACAATCTCACAACGCTTATATCAATAGATAAACTCAAATAGGCCAATCGAAACAGGCCCTAAATACTGTGAACACAAAAGGCTTCCAAAAATTGAAAAAAATCCAGTTTTTTTAATATAAATCTCAATTGAATAGTAAAATCACAAAACATTCAACAATCTAGCAAATTTGTATAAAACTAGTTCAAATGGAAGATTTCCATATGCGCGCGCGGCATGATGCAGTAATTACAAGGCAATACATATTAGTAATTGTATAATATTAGGATCAAAAGTGAGTTTGACAAAATCACACAGTAAATTTGTTAAAACTCCAAAGAAGTTTAGCTTATGCTAAAATGACATTAACTGTCACCGTAATTCTACCAATCAAATACAACATGATTTAACGTCATCAAGGTAAAATAATAAAACCATAAATCATGAACAATAATAATAATAATAATAATAATAATAATAATAATAATAATAAGTTGTAGCTAGGGGGGTTTGAAAACATAGTGAAAAGAAGTAGTTAATGCATTTACGATTGATTAAAGAAAAGTGAATCTTACTTAGAAAGTAGAAATTGAAAGAGTGAAGAAGAAGAAGAAGAAGAAGAAGAAGAAAGGGAGTGTGATTGATTGATTGATTTATATAGAAGAACGCGTGTGTGCGTGGAGGAAAGTGAAGAAGCAGAAACCGTTATAACGCTGTTTTTCTTCTTCTTCTTCTCTTTCTTTCCTTTTTTACTCTTCAAAATTTAATTACATACTCCTTTAATTACGGATATGGCACTAATTGGTACTATGCTCCGAATTTTTTTTACTCTATTAATTAATTTTTAATTAGATAGTTTGATTATTATGGATATAATTGATAGGCTCAGAAAATTGTCGAGATTTCTTTTGCTGCTACTTCGCTCTTTGCCCCTTTTTCTTTCCTTTTTTTACTCTTTTCATTTTAATTCAATTAGTTTAATTATGGATATAATTGATATATGCTCCACAATTTTTTTTTACTCTTTTTATTGTAATTAAATTGTTTAATTATGGTAAAAAAAATTGTGGTGACGGAGTTCGAATGCCAAACCTTACATATATTATGCATTGTCCTTACCAACTGAGTTAAGCTCACGATGACAATTTTTAATTAATAGAGTACTAATTGATATGCTCCGAAGCTTTTTACTCTTTTAATTTCAATAAGATAGTTAAATTTTGGATATGCTGCCATTGTGAAGTGATATGTAGTTGGTGGATAGTGTCTTTTTTTTCCATTAGTTGCGTATGAAAATTAATATCTATCTTTCTTTTTTGTTTTTTTTAGCGAAGACTCATTTTGATCCTCGTAATTCTCTCGTAGTTTAGTTTAATTACTATAAAAAATAATACCTGTCCCTTGTATTTTTACAAATGTGAATAAATTAATCATACGTTATCATGGGTCAAAGACTAACTTATCCATTTTATAAAATTGTCATGAACTAATTTAGTATTATTTTTGTCAAAGACTAGATTAAACCAAAATTTTATTGTAAGGAATTAAAATAGGCATTAATAATTTTTTTTGTTATAAAAAAATTAACGGTGAAACTCACATACCGAATATTAAAAGCAAATTGTATGATCGGAATCGCACCATATCATATTAAATATATCTGTAATATTTTACTATGTGTGCTTATGGGGATTAAATATTAATCTCTTTCAAATTTTATTTAATAATTAATTTTTTAGACGCTTTAATATTTAAATGTTTTTTTTTTCAAAATAAAAGATTTGCATGTTATGCTGAATTATACAAGCAGATTAATGAGGTTTTGTGTTTTATTTTCTAACACATGGACCGCACTACAGGCTCTCACATGCAGGCAAATCTCCATTCATTCCTTTTTGTAATAATTTTCAGGTAAGTACACTTTGTTTACATTTTATTTTATCTAAAGTACACATTGTTTAAATGGGATCAAGTGGCAAACTTTATTTCAAGTGAAATCACATGTTTTTGTTTTAAACTAGGTATATTCACTAACCAGATAATCGTAAAGATCAATAATTTGAGTCGGTCAAGATCAAAATATGTGACCAAGTTTTTTCTTAAAAGAATTAATGCTACTGTATTTTCAAGACTAAACTAAAAAACATGACCTCTAGTTAACCTAAAGAAACTCAAATCATCATTTCTAAGTGCTCTTGCTAATAAAATCACATGGTTATTCTCTCTAAAAAAGAACTATGATAGAGACTTCATCATATATTTATATCGTTTAGTTTTGATATTTTACTAAAATTGATTTTTAATTATACTAATGAATGTATAATTTTAGGAAGTACTATAATTGAAAGGATGAGAATCATCCATTGATTCTTCAACTCTGACCATTGAGTCATTGACTACCTACCCATGCTTCCATTTGTTGTCAGTTTGTAATATGGTCTCGCTACGACTATTGACCTAATACGCTTACCAAAACATCTTCATTCATTAATGTTTTATATGCAGCAATAATTCTAATATATGGAGAATGGACCACTCTCACAAATGAAATTATGAAAATGACATGACCTTAGTCACATAAATTTACCAACCAGACTATGGTTAGTCAACCTTTTTATTTTAGAAGTCTAATAAATCATGAAGGTTGCCGACTTGATGGATTCACCCTGAATTGCAATTTTCCACTTAGGAAAAATGTTTTGATTCTGACTTTTTTAAAACCATACTTTAGTGATGAGTCAAAAAAAATTATTTTGACTAAAAAATAATAAATATTAAAGATATGTATCCACCCAAAATAAAATAAAATCCAATGATATGTTACTTATTGTTCCGACCTCGTGTCTAAGCACATCGTTTATGAAGTATTATCTATTTTGGATCTTGTGAAAGCACCCATGATTGTCTTTTGTGAAAGACGTCCCATTGAATTGATAAATGTAGGTGTTGTATATGAACTACTCATTCCCTTTATAAAAGAGATGATCTCACACGAATCATTTCATGTAACATTTTCCAAATGAAGTGAGTACGAGAAGATATGGTTTTTAGCTTCCAGATTTTAGTCCACACTGGATTTTTATTCTTATCCTTCAAAATTTTATATGCGAACTTCACCGATAAAACACTATTTTTGTTAGCTCCCCATATGAATGCGTCATTTGATTTTTGAAGGAAATGAGAATTTGAAGGATTTGCTTTGCTTCAAACCGGTAAAAAATATTATTGATAAGGTGAGTGT
>Ga0315915_1007715_pt1 | contig 12784 bp, 11 predicted proteins | sample MpolbnodulesMG_FD_207738 | JGI IMG/M metagenome (GOLD analysis project Ga0315915, IMG submission 207738) | Medicago polymorpha root nodule microbial communities from Los Angeles, California, United States - branched nodules | ecosystem: Host-associated > Plants > Roots > Nodule | place: USA... | reverse complement strand
AAAACCAAATACTCCTAGGTGAATATTAAGGGTATTCTTTCTCCCCCACAATTTACTTTCTATCTTCTTATTTCATTTTTTTTAAGAAGCTAAATTAACACCAGAGAGAATCGAACATGAGACCTCGAGGAGGAACACACTCCTCATTTCATAGTCTTGAATACACAAATTTTCCAATCAAAATTAAGTATAGTTCTTACAAATTAATATTAATTATAGTTCATGCGGTTGCAGTGAAATGAAGAGTTAAAATCAAAAGAGGACAAGGAGAGAGAGAAAAAGTAAGAGAGAGAATTTGCTCAGAAAGAGGGATGGTAGGAGAGTACACGACAATTGCAAAATTTGAAAAATTACAACGGATGAGGAAATCACAATGGATGGGATACATCTATCAAAACTCTAACCCGTTCTACTTCACTAATTTCCCACAACAAGTTACTGTACTTGAGTTGCGAAGAATTTTCATAAAAATTTGGAGGGGTGGGAGAAGTTTTTGTTCATAGCAAGGTAGATAGATGGAAGAATTTTGTTGGCTTCATGAGTTTAGATGGTCGTTAATGTGGAGAAGTTGTAGAAGAGGTTTGAGGATATACGGCTTGAGTACAAATTGGGAGTAAGAAAACAAATAAGAAAAAAACAGAGATCGTGTAAGGAAGAAATTGTGCCCCCGTGCACCTTGGGTCTTTTTTTAGTATGTTACATGGATAAGGGTGGGTAAGAGAGTTTGTTTAGGTTTTTCCTTAGTCTGGCATGATGTTGTATGGTCTATATGGACCTCTCGTAATTATTTTATATTTTTTAGGAGGGCTTTGTATTGTGAGAGTATGATGGAGAGGGTTGCATTTTCTTCATTGAAATGGTTTTTTGGTATAAAAAAAAAACCAAGGGTACCCCTACACCTCCTACGAGTGGGAAGTAGAAATCGCATTATGCTGGAATCGTTAGTGTTGTGGGGGTGGTGGAGATGGATCTCGATGGCCTTGGTTGGATTGTTGCCTTCCTTTGTCGCCTGTGATATGGGTCTTCTTTGCCTTCGCTTTGTGGTTGGATTAATATCATGTAAGATGTTTGTTTTGTTAGTTCGTGTCATGCATGTTAGGTGGTATAGGCGTGGGAAGTTTTTTGGCGCCTTATATAAACCGGGGTGGTACAAGTGTGGTCGTATCTATATCTCATTTTTGAATCTTTCAGGTGTCGACAATTTTTATGTTGAGCCATTCCATACAGAGCATTGCTATGAATTTAGTTCGGTCTCCATTAGTGGCGGTGGAATTGGTCCCAAAACTTACCAATTATTGGATTGGATACCAAATTTTTAATTAAAATAAATAATAATAGATCCATATAAAAAGAGTGATTTAACAAAAAGATAATATGAAACTCAATTAAGAAGCGAAAGTCAAAATTAAAACTAAATTTTGTTTTAAAATATTTTAAAGCATAAAATACAAAACCATATGAAATTGTGCATTAATCGTGTCATTTCAAACTTTCAACTAGCAACCATAAAGTTCCTTGGAAAAAATTAGGGGAATTAGTCACTTTAGTCCCTGGATGGGAAATGAGTAGTCACTTTAGTCCCTGAATGCACAGAAATTGCAAAACAGTCCCTGGATGCAGACTCTGTTGGTCAATTTCAGGGACTAAAGTGACTAACAGAGTCTACATTCAGGACGTAAATTGACTAACGAAGTCTGCATTCAGGGACTAAACTGACTAACAAAGTCTAAATTCAAGAATTATTTTGTAATTTATCTGCATTCAGGGACTAAAGTGACTAATCTCCCAAAAACAACTAGCGTTCATAAAGTAACTACATATGATTTTTTTTTTCAAGAAAAAATTGATTTTCTTATGCCAACATTTATCATAAAATCATGTAAGGTAAAAGTTATTCCAATCATATCATTATTTTATTAGTAGGAGAGTTGCGTATATTGTCTCATCGAAAATTAGTTGTTTGATTGATTTTTATAAAAGCTTTTACACCATACATAAGTTGTAGCTTTAACTAAGCAATTGAGTTTAAATGGTTAATGAACCTCACTAAAAGATAAATTATTTAGGAAGACTCGAGTTTAATTTCTGAACCGAATAATCCTTAGTCAGACTATACTTATCTTCTAACCAAACCCCATATTATCATCGTCATTTTTTCTCGAGATGCTGAGGATTAAAAATATAAAGAAAAGAAATTGGTAAGCTTCCAAAAGTTATCTCGTGGTTTGTTTAAACCAAATTGTATTTTTATCTACTAGTTATAGTACTCAAAATTTTCTTTACTTAGATAGAAAAGTACTAGTTTGACCTTAGTATGATCTACCATAATGAGCATTCGGAGGTAGGAAGCAAAATACTAGTAGAAGATATGGAAATTTCAGTTACATGTAAATAAAATACACACACGTACCGTTATATTCCAATCTATAGTATATTTGGCGGTAAAACGTAAATAAAAAACAAAACTAGATCAATAAATGTAAAAAGAAATGAATAAAAAAATCTAAAAAAGGAAAAACGTCGTAGTTTCTTTGTTTTTGGTAGCGGTGCGAAATCGAAGGCTTTCCTCTGTTTACTCTCTTTCGTTCTCTCTCTGTTTCTGAAAATGGATCTCTAACGCATCTTCATCCATTTTTTGTTTTTTTTCTTCTCTCTCTTTTTTTCTTTACGCGGCACAAAACGCTGCGTTTAGTTCAAACAGAAACTCTGCATTTTCCGGGTAATGCTTTTTCTATATTCATTTCTGATTTCTGGTTATTGTACTGTATGAAATTTAGATTTTCTGGATCTTAATTGCGTATTCAACCGTGGATGATTTTGATTTGGATCTCGACGGTTAGGAATTGTCGGTGGTGAAATCAGAGATTATTTTTTTACGTGTTTTTGCTTATGTTGATTTTTTGTGTTTATTGGTGAATTATTTGTGGTGTGATTGAGAAGGATTAGGGTTTTGTTGTAATGGCTTCGAATCCTCCATTTCATGTGGAGGATCAGGATGATGAGGATTTCTTTGATAAACTTGTTGAAGATGATGTGGGAAATGTTAATGATGAAGCAAATGATTCTGATGACGTTAAAGCGTTTTCAAATCTTAGTATCGGTGCTGATGCTGATGCTAATGCTTCTGCATTTGGGAATTCGAGTGGTGGAGGAAGTGGTGGAGAGGTGAAAGAGGAAAAGGAAGAGGGTGATGTGAAATTGGATGGTGGAAATGTACAAGAGGGGAGTTCGTCTGGAGGTGATGGTATGATGGATCACGGTGATCATGGGATGGAATCGAGGAATTCGTCGGGTTCGAGTGCGGATAAGAGCAATAGAAGATCTAGTTTAGATGTTAAGGAGAAAGATTGGAATGCATTTAATGTTGATTCAAATGGAGGCGCTGGGTCTGAATCTTATTCGGATTTTTTTAGTGAATTCGGAGATCAAAATGGGAAAGGATATCATCATGATTTGAATGCTGAGGTGAAACACGGTAATGAAATTCCTGGAGATCAATATGGGCAAACATATCATCATGATTCTAATACTGAGGTGAAACTTGGTAATGAAATCACGAGTGATGGCTTGAATGCTTCGGTTGATTATGTGCAATATCAAGAGGGTCAAAGTTACGATGCATCTGTGGGAAATAGCACAAGTGGGGAGGACGTAAATAGCAGTCAGTATTGGGAGAGTCTTTATCCTGGCTGGAGGTATGATTACAATACCGGGCAATGGTATCAAGTGGATGAACATAACGCAACAGCCACTACTCAAGGAAGCTCAGAAGTCAATACTGCTGCGAGTTGGACAGCTGCTTCTGATGCTAAAGCAGAGGTCTCTTATATGCAGCAAACTGCTCAGTCAGCTGTTGCTGGAACTTTAGCTGAATCTGCCGCAACTGGAACTGTACCAAGCTGGAATCAGGTGTCACAAGGGAATAATGGGTATCCAGAACACATGATTTTTGATCCTCAGTATCCTGGTTGGTATTATGACACAATTGCCCAAGAATGGCGTTCTTTAGAGACTTACCATTCATCTGTTCAATCTGCTCTTCAGGGACATGGAAATGGACATGCGTCTACTGGCACTTTTTCGCATAATGATAACAGTTTGTATAGAGATTATGGCCAAGTCGGCTATTATGAGTCGCAGGGTGTTGGTAGCCAAGCTGCAAATAACAATTGGAGTGGTTCGTATGGTATTAATCACCAACAGGATTTGGACAGACACACAACCGACACTGCTACTAAAAGTCGGGGTAGTGCTTATGGTGGAAACCAACAGTTTGATCATTCTTTTGGTTCTAGTAATTCTGTCTGCAAAAATCAACAAAATGCTTCTAGTTCCTTTGGATCAGTTCCATTGTACAATAAAGTTAACCATGGTCACGGTTTGGTTAATGGAACCGTGGAAGTGCAACGTTTTGCCCCTAGTGGGAACTTTGGTCAACATTATAATTATTCAAATACACAGTTTGATGAACAAAAAAATCTCTCAAATGATTATGCTGAAAGTCACCAGCCCTTTGGTTACTCCAATCAATCATATCAGAGTGGACATCAGCAATCTTATGCCCCTCATGTTGGAAGATCATCGGCTGGGCGTCCTCCTCATGCCTTGGTAACCTTTGGATTTGGTGGAAAACTCATTATATTGAAAGATTCCAGTCTTTCGAGCTCAACATATGGAAGTCAGGTTAATTCTTGATTCCTGTTTCAGTTTTGATATATGCTTCTTTTGGTTTCTACAATGATTAACAATGTGCATATGTTTTTATCTGAAGAGTGCCGTACAAGGCTCTGTTTCTGTGTTAAACTTGATGGAAGCTGTCTCAGGAAGTATTGGTTCTTCCAGTATTGGAAATGGTGCTGGTGATTATTTTCGTGCTCTCGGCCAGCAATCTATCCCAGGTCCATTGGTTGGTGGAAGTGTTGGAAGTAAAGAGTTGAACAAATGGATTGATGAGAGGATTGCACACTGTGGATCCCCTGACATGGATTATAAGAAAAGTGAAAGGATGAGGCTCCTTCTCTCTTTGCTTAAAATAGCTTGTCAATATTATGGAAAACTACGTTCTCCTTTTGGTACAGACACCATATTAAAAGTAAGTTATATCTATTGTTCACCAAATCATTTTGTATTTTCTCCCTGTGATAGTTCATTTAATTTTCCATAATTAGCAAGATTGATAGAGGTGATTTACACTGCATTAGATCAACAGGAATATTATTATATGCTGATTTATATTGTTATCTTTTATCATTTCATATCTTGGATCTCTAGTACTCAATCTTTTTATGTTTGATAAGTACTACTAATGTTGATGTAAATGACATATGTACCCTTGTTTCCCAGCATTTTTAAATTACATCTTTTATGGAGTGGTTTATAAAAACGTAATTGCATTTAGTGATGTCTTATTGTTATACCTCTTATTAAAGAACACTATAAGAGGAGAGTGCAAAGTTAGTTATTATGTATTTATGTTTTTATTATTAGCTGTGTCAGTTATGTGTGAGAGTTATGTTTGTTTCTCTTTTAGAATAAAGAGGGAAATACGGGAGAATTGGTTATTGGGAGGGAGAGGCCCATTTCTCTAATTCTGTTGTAAACATTGTACATGCGTATGTTTGAATCTATGATTGAGAATCCTTCTCTAGAGATTTGAATCTATGATTGAGAGTCCTTCTCTAGAGATAGAACAATAATATTCTGTTATTCATAAATAATTACATTTGGTACCAGTGTCTATCAGTTATCTCCATCTTTAGCACCAGAACAATAGTTTTATTGATTTAAGGGTTCCAAAAATAGGTCCTAGGATGTATTCGGACAAACTGCAAGACGAAAAGCCATTTGGTTGCTGTAACTTCATGGAGTTATTCAGGCTGATTTGTAAATATTTGATTCACCTACTTTACTGTTTATGATCCTTATATTGCTCCTTAATACTATTCCTCGTGGGATGACTTCCAGATTTGGTAACACACTGGCTTTGGATTGTATACAGGACAATGATACTCCTGGGTCAGCAGTTGCCAAGCTTTTTGCATCTGCGAAGATGAGTGGTAAGGAGTATGGTGTACTGAGCCACTGCCTGCAAAATTTGCCTTCTGAAGCACAAATGCGGGTGTGTATCACTCCCCCCGCCTCTCAGATTATGAATTTGTATTTTGTACCCTTACTGGTTTTTGTTTTGAGCTAGGCAACGGCTTCTGAGGTACAAAATCTTCTTGTTTCTGGCAAAAAGAAGGAAGCTTTGCAATATGCACAAGAAGGTCAATTGTGGGGACCTGCACTTGTTCTTGCTTCGCAGCTTGGTGAAAAGGTATGCTGTCAAAATTTTCAGTGTTGAAGACTATACTTAGTTACTGATCCTGAAATGCCTAAGTTAGACAGTCTCTTATAAGTCTTACAGTCCTTTTTCATCCTGCCTTTACTGGGGGAATGAATTTGGTACATGTTTGCACTGCAGTTTTATGTTGATACAGTGAAGCAAATGGCACTTCATCAACTGGTTGCAGGGTCTCCTCTGCGCACATTATGCCTTCTAATTGCGGGGCAACCAGCTGAAGTTTTCTCTTCTGACAGCTCAAATAGTGGGGACCCTAGTGCTTTTAATATGCCTCAGCATCCTGCACAGGTGATTTTAGTAGGAAAAACTAACAAGCTATGCAATGATGCAAGGGATATGCAATTTATTCGTTTTCTTACTTTTAAGTTTCAATAATTGCAAAGGTTATGGTTTTTTATTCTACTTGGAAGCTCATTCATTTACTGTTGCTTTACAGCTTCAGTTTGGATCTAGTGGCATGCTCGATGATTGGGAGGAGAATTTGGCTGTAATAACTTCGAACAGAACTAAAGATGACGAGCTTGTAATTATTCACCTTGGTGATTGCTTGTGGAAGGAAAGAAGTGAGGTATAGTTCTCCATCTATATTTTCTTCTTTCGAATAGTCTTTGTACATTTCTATTCCCCTTCTGATTTGAGACTCATATTTTAGATCACTGCTGCACACATCTGCTATTTAATTGCTGAAGCAAACTTTGAGTCATACTCAGACAGTGCAAGGCTTTGTTTAATAGGAGCTGATCACTGGAAATTTCCTCGAACTTATGCTAGTCCAGAGGCTATCCAGGTTCATTGAAATTTCTCAACCTCTTCTTCTCTTCCATATAAGTTTATTGCTCTATTGCTTGTGTATATTATGAGTTCAGTTCTTACAAATTGTAGTGTACTACATTGTTCTACTTGTTGCAAGTGCCTCTCTCTGACTCTTTATTTGGCCATTTTCTGGTTCCTGGATTCTTAATTTTCTGGGATTTTATAGGGTTCAAATTTGAATCTTTCTTATTTTCTACTTTAACAGTAGATATACTTAAGAAGATGACATGTACTCCCTCGAATCATTCCGTTTTTTCAAAAAGAAGATTTCATTGAGTATCGAGGAATCAAAGAATTAAAGCCAAAATACCAAATCAAAGTAGATCGATTTTTTTTTTTATTCCCGAAGAAGTGCATATTTTACCCGAATCTTCTTCCATAATGGTACAGAATAATAGTCTCGTTGGAATAGGAACACCAATCACTTTCAATATAAGAAGTTGAGTACGAGTAGGCGGATTGGTCCGATTAGAAAAGAAAGAAATGATCGAATTAATATTATTTTCTGGAAATATCCATTTTCATGAGAGGGGGATAAGATATCCTGGCACAGTTCTATCTTGATACACCCGGAACGGGATTATCTTGTATATGATCCTAGGTTTATCAACATATGATGTGAGATTTTTTGGTGTATTGTGTTTCGTAAGGTGTTTAAATGATCCATCTCTTTTGTGAAATGCCATATCTGATTAAATATTATGTCCAATATAATCCAGTTTTTGAAAGATGTGTATTTGGAAGCAGTCAAAACTTATCATATCCGATTGTTTGTTGGACAGAGAACCGAGTTGTACGAATATTCAAAGGTGCTTGGAAACTCTCAGTTTATTCTGCTTCCGTTTCAGCCATATAAGCTTGTATATGCATATATGCTAGCCGAAGTGGGAAAGGTTACAGACTCGTTGAAGTAAGTTAATCGAATATTATTTTGTGATATTATGCTTTATGTAATCTGCCTTATTGTTGTTATGTGACTTCAGGTACTGCCAAGCAGTGCTGAAATCCTTAAAAACTGGCCGCGCACCAGAAGTTGAAACATGGAAGCAAAGGCTATCATCTCTCGAGGAGAGGATTAGAACCCACCAACAGGTTCTTCCTTGTCATTATCGAGTCTTTTTTTTTTAGTCTCGTTATTTATCCTCTTTAAACAATATATGTTCAGGGTGGGTATGCTGCAAATTTGGCCCCTGGCAAATTAGTTGGCAAATTGCTGAACTTTTTTGATAGTACTGCTCATCGAGTCGTTGGTGGTTTACCACCACCTGCTCCATCGTCACAAGGAAATGTCCATGGAAATGAACAAAATTATCAGTCTGGGGCACATAGAGTGTCCAATAGCCAATCAACAATGGCCATGTCTTCCTTAGTTCCATCTGGTTCTATGGAACCCAATGGCGAGTGGACATCTGACAATAATAGAATGACAAAATCTAATAGAAGTGTTTCAGAGCCAGACTTTGGTAGAAGCCCTCGACAGGTATGTGATTTATTAAGGCCTTAAGGGTTTAGTGTTCTTTAAAAGTTTACATATTCGTGCATTTGGTTAAGTTTTAGTATATTTTATTTTATGAGAAAATAAAATTTGGTTGATTCATGACAGGAAACCTCACATGATGCACAAGGAAAAGCATCAGGGGGCACATCGCGCTTTTCTCGTTTTAGTTTTGGCTCACAACTTTTGCAAAAGACAATGGGTCTAGTCTTGAAACCTCGCCCTGGAAAACAGGTATATTAGTTCCTTTGAATTCCACGTTTTATTTCCATTTTTATTTCAACTGTGCCAATTCAAAGGTTCTTATGTTGTCCTATATAAAGGCTAAATTGGGTGAAAAGAACAAGTTCTATTATGATGAAAACCTAAAAAGATGGGTAGAGGAAGGTGCTGCACCTCCTGCCGAAGAAACTGCACTGCCACCACCTCCAACAACTGCAGCTTTCCAGAATGGTTTAACTGAATACAACTTGCAATCTGCATTGAAGACAGAAGGACCACCTTCGAAAGAGGGGTCTGATTTAAAAACATCAAATCCTGAACTTACTCCAGGGATCCCACCTATACCACCTGGTACAAATCATTTCTCCGCTCGTGGCCGCGTTGGTATTCGGTCAAGGTAAGCAGTTACTTTGTAATTTTTATTAAGACCATGTTGTTGTTTGAACTTGGTAAGAGAAATAGTTGTCAGTGTTCAAACATTTAGTGGACCTTTTATAAGTTTCTTAGGAATCTTAATTTGTTAATCTTAAATTTACATGATTGGTATGAATACTTCAAAAAATGTTCCTAGAAAGCTAATATTCCTATAAATGTTTTTTTAATTATGTTTTATGACAAATAATTTTCACAAGGGGGATAGGAACCCAAGATTCCCATGAAGGTAGGAAACTTCACATAAAAGTTCTTCCTCTAAACATTGTCTAATATTCCGAGGAATATTTTTGGTATACCAAATTCATTTTTATACATTTCTAGTTATCTTGATTATAAAGTACTGAATAAAAATACTCTGCCTGCCATACACTCCATTATAAAGCTGCAAGAATAGTTGTGTTCAAAAGTTATAACTAGCACAGCCTTGAGGCATAATTTACCTTTGTCAGGACTGAGTGGAGACTAAGTCTTGTTTCTAGGCATCATAAAAGTATGCATTGTGGAAATATTGAATTAGGAATGACCGGTACTGGCACTTACATGCTGCCGGATTACCTTCCTTGAACAAGAGGATACCTTTTTTAGTGATAATTCATTCTCTTGACTATCAAGAACATTCAAAAAGCAGATTAAATTGACCAACTTTTATGGACTGTACAGGTATGTTGACACCTTCAACCAAGGTGGTGGAAATTCTGCAAACCTGTTTCAGTCACCATCTGTACCATCTGCCAAACCTGTTGTTGCTGCCAATGCCAAGTTTTTTATTCCTACTCCCGCGCCATCATCAAATGAGCAAACAATGGAGGCGATAGAAGAAAACAATCAGGAAGATAATTTAGCTTATGAAAATCCTTCAACATCATATAGGAATGATCGATCATTCCAATCCCCCAAACACGCATCACCATCGACCTGGCAAAGGTGTCCAAGTATGGGCAACTTTGCAAACCATGAAACAGTGGTGAGTGGCAGTAACTCTCGTTCTCCTCACTCACGGCGGACAGTTTCATGGGGTGGGAGTACTGATGTTACATATAGTCCCACAAAAATGCGTGAAATTATGCCTTTGGGGGAAGCTTTGGGAATGCCGCCATCTACATATATGTCTGACGACATTTCTTCAATGCGTACACCTATGAAGAGTGGGATTTTCGGAGAAGATCTTCACGAGGTTGATCTTTCAACACATAATTAAGCTGTAAATATCAATTTTTGTTCATGGTCATCAATCATCAGAGTAGTTGGGACGTCCTGCTGCATTTTGATGCCCCAAATGCCAGTGTACATCTGGTGAAGTTCATGAAGAAGGAAAAGCCATATTCCCCTGGCCGTCTTTTCGCACCACCTCTTGTTTTGCTTAAAATGCTAAGGGAGTTGGCACTGACCACCATCTAAGGCTCAAGGTCAAGAAAGGAACTGGTGTCTTTTTAGCAAGGATATACCACGTAGCGGAGTAGTACCACTCATTTGTTCATTCTATTAAACAAGGACACACCATGTTTCTCGAGAAAAAGAGGCCTCAACATATCAAGGACAAAAGAGTAGTCTAGGGAATGTGAAATATAAGTTTTGCCCCACTTGTAATTGTTTCAGTTATGAAATGGAATTTAATTTACAAATTAGAGCCCTCCTTGATTTGAAGTGATAGCTTACATAAGTTATTTTACCTATATACACAGTGTAATTTATATTTGGTTGGAAGTTATCATAATTGCTTAATATGCTTGCTTGATTGTCAATAGAGGTTGATCCATTGGATGGTACTGTTTGTGATATACCAGTCTAAGGGACTAAACAACAATCACCAAAATTCAAACTTGTGGACTGAGATTCTATTGTGCCCTAACCCATAACACCAAGAATGCTCCCATAGTTACAATTTTCAATCATGGATGCCCCCAATGCAACGACTTTTTCAATTCCATTTAAAAGGATAACTTCTCTTCTATTTTAGTTTTTCGACTCATAAAATCGAAAGCTAAATTTTTTAAATAAGAGAAATGTATCTTTATAACTTTATTTTCTATTCATTTCAAACTCACTTTATTGAAGAGAAATCGAGTTTTTTGTCATTTAAACCTAAGTGGTTTTCTGATTGAATTTAGTTATTTTAAAATTTCAGCAAATTGAATCAAACATATGTGACTTTGGAAGTAGGTGCAAAATCTTTGTAGCTGTGTATCTACGGTACAGTTTGGCTCGACTTTTTTTTTTCTTCAGTTTCTCTATATTTTTAAGGAGAAGTTAGGCCAAACATAATATTAATAAAATACCTTCCAAAAAAAGTACTTTTTTTAGAATGCATAAAATTGAATGAAATGAGCTTTGGCCAAAAGTTGTTGAATGCTACTTCAAAAAACTACTTCTCGGCAGTTTATTTCACAAGCACCTCTCTTCAGCTCATGCTGGGAACCTTTTCTTTTATTTTTTAATAGGAAAATGTTAACGAGTGCCCCCAAGGCACTCTTTAAGCACTATAAATGGTAAGCTTTTAATGAAAAATTGTGTATGGAATGCATTGGAAATTGTAATAGTTGACTTTTTAAAGGAATAATTACTAATTTTGGGAAGCTTAAGGGGACACTCGTTAACAAGACCCTTTTTAATATTATATTTCAATATGTTTTTTCTTCCATTTAATTTTTTTTTGAACCGACCCATTTTTTTAAGGTGTGTCCATTTAATTTTATTATCTTTTTTTAAGGAATTTTATTATCTTTTTATCACTTATGTATTTAATTTCAATATCGTTTGATTATCACAACCTCACAAATATTTTTATTCACGTTGTCATTGAATGACACCAAATATTTTTATTCCCTTTCTTCAACCTCGCAAATATACGCACACATTAGGGTTTAGAGTAATACTTTATGTCAGTTTGTCTGTTTTTTTGTTACACTATTGCGTATAATTTTTTTTTATGGTTGTATAATGCGTATAATTATTTTGTGTATACGTGTGTGTGTAAAGAGAATAGTTGGTTTTTTTCTTTTCCAATTATATTCTATAACAAATTTTGTTATAAGAATACCATATTTTTGGTGTCATTCAAAAATATATATTATATGATATTATATTTGTTACATTGTTAGTGTCATTGAAAAAGATATGTTTAGTTTTTTTAATAAGAAAAAGATATGCATAGTTTGTTACAATATAAAGGTACAAAATATATATAAGCATAATTTTTTTAGGCATCTACATATACTTGTACTTTTAATTAAAATCAAAATTTTATAAAAATAATTATACGCATTATGCACCACTAAAAAAAAAATACGGATTAGCGTAACAAAACAGACAGACGGACATAAAGTATTACTCTAAACGTTAATATGTGTGTATTTGCGAGGTTGAAGAATGGGAATAAAAATATTTGGTGTCATTTAATGACAGCGTGAATAAAAATATTTACGAGGTTGTGATAATTAAACGATATTGAAATTAAATATATAAGTGATAAAAAGATA
>Ga0315915_1007714_pt1 | contig 12784 bp, 6 predicted proteins | sample MpolbnodulesMG_FD_207738 | JGI IMG/M metagenome (GOLD analysis project Ga0315915, IMG submission 207738) | Medicago polymorpha root nodule microbial communities from Los Angeles, California, United States - branched nodules | ecosystem: Host-associated > Plants > Roots > Nodule | place: USA... | reverse complement strand
CAAGACTTGAAAGAGACGTCTACAAACATATTCAACGATGTCGAGTCTGCCATTTGGCAAAGGCCAAAAGCCAAAACATTGGTTTTTATATGCCACTCCCTATTCTAGAAGCACCATGGGAAGATGTTAGCATGGACTTTGTCCTTGGATTGCCTCGTACTCAACGCCAGAAGGATTCTGTGATGGTAGTTGTGGATAGATTTTCAAAGATGGCTCATTTCATCCCATGTCAAAAGACTAATGATGCAGTTTAAGTTGCTGACTTATATTTCAAGGAAATTGTCTGTCTTCATGGAATTCCAAAAACTATCACTTCTGATAGGGATGTTAAATTCTTAAACTTCAGTTCAGTAGTGCTAGTCACCCCCAAACAGATGGACAAACTGAAGCTTTTAACAGGATTTTGGGAAACCTACTTCGAAGCTTTGTCGGTAAAAATCTAAAACAGTGGGATCTCATATTGGCACAAGTTGAATTTGCATACAATAATTCAACTAATCAAGCTACCGGAAAATGTCCTTTTGAAGTAGCATACGAAACTCGACCACACAGTCCGTTAGACTTGACTCCATCATCAGATAAACATCAGTTTAGTGCAGATGTAGAAAGCAGAGCAAAAGAGATCAAGAAACTGCATGAACAGGTTCGACAACAGATAATCAAGCAAAATTCAAGATACAAAACTAATCGTGACAAGCGCAGAAGGCAACAAATCTTTAAAGTTGGAGATTTGGTATGGATACATTTGCGCAAAGAACGATTTCCCAAACAACCAAATGCCAAGTTGTCACCAAGAGCTGATGGTCCCTTCAAAATAGTACATAAAATCAATGACAATGCTTACAAGGTAGAATTGCCAGGAACCTATGGTGTCTCAGCAACCTTCAATGTTGTCGACCTTTCACCATATCTGGATGACGAACCAGATATAAACTCGAGGACGAGTTCTGTTCAACCCGGGGAGGATGATACAGATCAAAATATTATGTTATCATAGACTTTGCAGCCACCACTCTATCATGCTAGCACCCTATTCCACCACCCTACTATTGACAATAAGGCCAACAAGCCACCATGTTTGACATTTTCTATTTTTACTAGATTGTGTTTCCATTACTATTTCAACTACCATATGGCCTCTAGGATTACTATAAATAAGGCCATTTCCTTCATGTATTCTCTCTAATTTGAAATATATAAAAACTTGAGATTTCTCATTTGAGAGTTAGAGAGTGGATCCTCTCTTGGCTTCTGAGCCAATGATTGTTAATTTAAATGTAAACTGTATACATATATAATTTTTGAAGGAGAAGGACCGAATGAGAGAAGGTGGAGATGGAGAAGTGAATGTTTTAGTGCGGAAATGCTAGAATTGAACTTTTTCTTATGAACTTGTTTTAAAAATATTGTTGCAGTTTGGTTCTCAATAATATAGTAGCTTGCATGTTGAGTTTGAATTAATGCAGTGCATGCCATTGTGGATGCTGTTGGCTGAGTAGTTTCCATTTAGGTTGGAGGTGATCAGGTTGTTACCTTCATTCAAAAGTCTGCATTATCCAGATTATTATCGGTACTAAAAATTGAATTTCATCGTTGAAGAATGAATTAATTTTCAACTGTATTGTCTCTGAGTTTGGCAAATAATGTTTAAATGATGTAAATTGTAATCTGCTATAAAATCCAATATAGAAGATGAATTTTAATGACTTTTGCTGACCTTTTTACTATGTAATCAGCTCAAATGTAGTTCCTGTCTTTTTATATGTTCACAAGTAGATTTCTTTTACTCACTTCCTTGGTTGCTTATTTTATTTGAATTGCACATTTTTTTATGAGTAACTTTCGATCAGACTAATGATTGATATTTCCCAATTTTGTGTTGTGCAGAAGCACTTGATAATCACTTGACAGCTATTCAATGGGACTGTGAACTCAGATCACATTTAAAGGAAAGTTAAATAAGAAATGATGCAGCGTATGAAGAGGCCAAGAGAAAGGTTGATGATTTGCAAGAGGAAAAGCAGCAGCAAGAAAAGACTAAAGCTGAAGCAGAGGTACCATACCCTTATGTTTGGATAGACCTTAAACAATGCTATATGATGCCACAATTCTATATTTTTGTAACTTAAATGAAATTAATTTATATATGCAGGAACAATTGAAAATGAAATTAATGACATTCATTCTTAATTAATTGGATCTACTTCTCAGTGTACAAGATCAGCATCTTCCTCTAAGTCTAATAAGAAAGGTATGCAATCATAGCTATATTCTGTTTATTTATCACTGGCTAAATTCTTGTTATTTTATTTTGTCAAATGTGACAACTCTGTTTAAAGTTTCAATGTCAGCTAGAGGAGTTTCACAACATGATGCAAGTAGTTATATTTCAGACGTTGAGGAGACGACGTTGGATAACTCTTGCGTTTATGTAGTCGGCAAACAACGTAAACCTTTGTTGAATTTTTATGACATGAAAGATACAGGCAATAACACCCTTGACATCCCCCTGCATTACTTTAAATGACATTAAATACTTAATTTCATTATCGGGCAATTGACATTCCCACCATTATACAAAGTAAGATCTTATTATGCATTGCTGGAAAAATATCCACCAAAGTAAAGCCACATGCAGTTCTTTCAGATAATCCAGTAAAATATTATGCACACTTGACAACCAAGATTAAGGGGCAGCAATTAAGATATTTTACATTTAAGTAGAACGGTCTGAACAATCATGCATGAAATCAACAAGTAAGAAGTCTCTAAAATCTTTCAGCATGTGGAAGGAGGATTTACTTTTATTACCATATTACATATATCAGAAACTGCAATCTCAATTTTCATTAATAACTGATAATTAATGCATTCCTGTCCATACTCATAAAAGTGATTACTGCCAAAATAGTACTGTTTTATAACCACATATAACAATGCAGGGCCGTTTCTGAGATTTTGGTGGCATAGGGCGAACCTACAATTTGGGTCCTGACTAATAAATATATATATAAACATCAAACTTGATACAAAAAACTAAGCAACTTTTATTAGGGCCATAATAGACCCCTAAAAAAATTTGGGCCCAAATTTCGTACTTATTTTTTGGAGCCTAGGGCTGTCACCTTCTTCGCCCTGCCTCAGATACGGCTCTGTAACAATGCCTACTGTGGGTATGTTTGGAGTGCAGTTGTAAACATACAATTTTCTCATAAAATCTTTGGATACTTTGGGTCCAAACTCCAAAGACTTGCAGTTTTTAAATTGCAAACCAAACATAGACTATAATGTTCTTACTATTGCAGAATTGTAGAAATAACATTGAGTAATCGATTAACATAGGGAGTGTGATGATCTGCAGCAGAAATATGGTTATAGAACTACCTCCACACCTCACTTTTATAAATTCATGAAAATGTAATAATTACTAACCAAACTTCTTGAAAACAGAACAAGGAATAGTATTTGTATCATTGTGTTCATATAAATGTTATTCCCAAGAATCAATTTAGATGACTTGAAACAAACAAACAAATACTAACTAATATTTCTATTTAAAGCAACCTTGGAAACCACATTAACAATCAAGCCAACCCTGAGACTAAACTTACGTCTGATGCCGTCTGAGATTGTATCGCTTCTCCCCTATAACTTGGGTGGGTGGAGCAACTGTTGACCTTTTCTTTTTGTGCCCACCAACTGTGATACTGTCTGAATGTCCTTCATATCAACAACATTATGTTCACCTTCTGCAATATTAGAAGTTTGTGCACGTGTTCGCTTTCTTGTAATGTTACCAATAGCTTTCTCAGTGTGACTGGACTCTTCTCCATTGTTTCCTTTGACATGATCAGTATGGCAATTTTGAAAACTCTATTGTTCTATTTCCTTTGAGATTTTTCCTAGAAACTCCTTGGCCTCCTCAACCTTTGGGACTGACTTCTTATAATCATCTGGACCTCCACCTGTTAAACCTTCCATGTAGTCGCGGCCATCTCATATCTATGGATAAAGAGTATCCGTTATTCACCTCTCTAGGAATGTTATCAGATTGGAGGGGTGTTGTATCGGAAGTGTAAAGAGCCATTCCACCAACTATTTGTCGTTCTTGAAGAGTAATCAACGGTCCTTCTATATTGGGAGATGACACAGACTCTTTCACTTTTTTCAAATTAACATCAGACTCGAGGGATTAGTCAACACATTACGGTGCGATTATTACTCCTTATCAGAAGGCAACACGTGGGTTACACTACTAACCTACCCGAGAATATCCATTATTTTAATCATCCTCCTCCAAGTTGTGTTAACATTTTATGACGTGTTCTTTTTAGTCATAGACTTCTCTTGTAATTCGGTCAAACGACCCTTTAGAAGAAAAAAAAGACTTAAATGTGTTTTTGACCCCTTAACTTTTAAGAAGTTGCGTACAAAAAATATAACATTTTTGTCTTTATCTTTGTGAAAATATGCTCTTTTGACCCTCTGTCATTATGGAAATATGTTCGTTTGACCTCTTATCTTTACAAAAAAATGGGGGTAAAATTGTTATTTTCTTTGTTAAGGGGCCAAAATCGCAACCTTTTAAAGATTAAGGGGTCGAAAATGCATTTAAGCCAAAAGAAATGTTCTCAATATATTGTCCACTAGTCTTACATTTGTGTTTCCCCCACTTATAGAGGATGAATTGAGCTAGATAAATGAAAACAAGGGAGCTTATATGGTACACTCGTAAATCAAAGTGTATTGATACACTTGTTTTTACGATCATTTTTATGAAATAAAAACTATTTATCAACTTTTCTATTTTAGAAATATCATTTCATACAAAGAAAAAAAAAACCATTTCATTGTTTACAAGAATCCTACTAATTTTTTTACATTTGATCATAAAAAAGAAGAGGTTTAGTTATTATATTTGTAAAGATGATAGAAAATAATGTTTTTATTCGAGAAACAACTCATTTAATTATTAATAATTCATAAATTAAATGAATCAATACACTTGAAAATTCCAGTGTGGCATAGAAATTGTCATGAAACAAAATTGGACTCACAAAAACATGTTGCCTATTGGAATGCAATGGACAAACTAACTTGCCTTATTGTGCATGTAAAGTTTAATAGGCATCCTCAAATTCCGTATTGCATAAATGTCCATGTTCATAAATATTCCTTATTGTAGCTTACGTCTCCTGTTTGTTCTGCATGATGGGAGGGTTTGGATTTCCTTACATTGTGGTAAAACTTGTAACAATTCCGTTGTCTTTGGTTATTTATTTATTTATTTTAAATAAAACAGTAAAACAATTTTACAATTTCAGGAAAGTATAGCTGTTTTGATCAAAAGAAGAAAGGAACCTATATCAAATGAGATCGAATTGTGCTTACTATTTGTATCTCATTTTGGACAGCTCTTAAATTCCATTTACTCTACTATGCATTTATTTATTTATTGAATACAAAGATTCTAAAGCCCACAATCTCGTGTCCATAAACCACAGTCTCCTCGCTCATATCTTCTCACAATAGCACACACAGACATTAGCCCTAAACCTATTGCCATGGTTGAGAACTTAGAAACTCTGCTGTTTTTCAGCTCGTTGGTATTTGCGTCAACAACTTGTTCCCTCCTTATCGCTTGCTTCCTAGCCCGCACTTGCCGCCGGTTCCTCCCTAACATCTCCTCCTCCTCCTTGAGGGACGTGGAGATGGTGGAGGAGGAGGTTCCACGGGGCTTAGACGAGTTAGTTATAAATGCTATTCCGTCTTTCATCTACAATACTACTACTAAGTCTGAACAAGAAGATTGTTCAGTTTGCTTGGCTGAATTCAAGGATAATGATCATGTTCGTACCCTCCCTCTTTGCTCCCACATTTTTCATCTCGATTGCATTGATGTTTGGCTTCGTTCACACCCTAACTGTCCACTCTGTCGCTCCCCTATTTGTTGTCATCTCTGTTGTTTACTTGCATCGATCAACAACAACAACAACGGGACTAGTTTTAATGAACGGGTGGACTTTCCGTTCTTACCCCCTTATTCATTTGCTTCTGAGCAAAGCTTGTCGCCGGAGAGAGAAGTCGACAACATCCCTGCCACCACATCCACATCTTAGTTTTAGAGACAGAACACCGGTTTCATGGCGGAGGGGGGTCATCGAGCCAGCAGACGTGTAGGGATCGAGAGGTGTTTTTTTGCGGGAACGATGGACATAGGGTTAAATGCTGTCCGAGTACTTTTTTTTTTTTACTAGTTATTTATGAGTTAGATAATCGCTAATAGATTGATGTGAGTTACTATATCACGAAGATATATATTCACCAAAAACAATATATCACGAAGATATAAGTTTCGTTTTGAATTCCTTGAATATTTTATGGGTATTGATAGCTTATGTCTCCTATGATTTTGTTATGTGGTTTTCATCATCAACAATCTATGAGGATGTGTTGCTGAGTTAATTTAGATATTAGGACGATGATGGCTTTCTCATCCTTTCAAAAAAAAAAAAAAAAAAGGACGGCTTTCTCATGGAATTTCTTTAAGTTAGTTATGATGAAATTATTTGATTTCGTTTACACTTTCATGTGTGCTCGAGCTCGTGTTGTGGCCTTTTCGGTTAATTAAATAAGTTATTTTGGTTCAGTTTTAAGTGGTATGATTTTTTTCTTTTAAATTAACATCTCCTTGAAATTGCTATGAAACCTAAGGTTAAACCGGCCCAAAACAATTTTAAAACTCGTTTCTTCATATCAAAATAGAATCCAAATGGGAAACTCACCATGATCTCATTCTGCCAATTATATGAACTACGTTTGAAATGGTGAAAGTAGGTTGTAGCATAGTACGTGATGATGGTGATGGAAAAGAGAAACCATCAAAACGGTAAAATAAGAGAAGTCGGAAGAAGACAATTAATAGGAAAAAATTTATTTGATTTTGTTTTCTATTTTTAACACTTATGTGTCTAAAAAAAAGTAATTTTAATTGGTTGACTTATAAAGCGTCTTTACACTATCATAGTACTCTAATATAGATATCACTTATAATATTTATATCTATGTTAAGACTTAACAATTCTTTATCTTCCTTAAAAAAAAAAAAAAATATTTATCTATGATCCGTGAGAAATGATCATCAATCTACCCACGCTATAATTTTTTTATAAACAAATTTGTTTAAGGGTATAATCATAAGTAAAAAAGTCAGCCTAAAACAATGTATTACACATATATGATAGCAAAAAGACGGGCACTCATCGTTCCGCTATTTTTAATAATTTTTTTTCTTCAAGTTCATACTATTTAATTAAATATAAACAAGCTACACACACACATTAGGGTTAAATATATTTTTGGTCCTATAAATATTTTAATTTCTCGTTTTAATCCACTTACAATTTTTTAAACTTTTAGTCTCCTATAAAATTTCCGTGTTCAATTTTGGTCTTACTTTTTTTTAGTCAAGTCATGTGTACCATTAGATTTTTTTTAATGAGTTTCACCGTGGTGGAGAGAGATAGCGAAGATTAGGGAGGGTGTGGGCGAGAATGATGGGGGTTGGTTTGTAGAGAGGGTATCGAAAGTCTTAGGGGATGGGAAGAACACTTATTTTTGGTTGGACAGATGGGTAGGTGAGGTTCCCCTGTGTAGGAGGTTTGCTCGCTTATTTGATCTTACAACAAATAAGTGAAGCACTGTGGCGGATATTTATCATCGAGGGTGGGAGCCAGGTGGGGAGGCGTGGCGTTGGAGGAGACGTTTGTGGGTGTGGGAGGAGGAGTTGGTAGAGGAGTGTAGGATACTATTGACTAATGTTACATTGCAGACAAATGTTTCTCACAGGTGGCAATGGGATCTAGACAAAGACGATGGCTACAAGGTTCGAGACGCGTACCAAGCGCTGACACACAGGGCAGCCCCCAATGCCAATGCGACAGCGCATCTTGTTTGGCATCCGCAGGTCCCTCAAAAAGTTTCCATTGTTGCGTGGCGGCTGCTGAAAAATAGGTTACCAACTAAAACCAATCTGCAACGACGCGGGATTGCTCAGGTTACAGATAATATGTGCGTTTCGGGGTGTGGTCAAGAGGAGTCCGCACCACATTTGTTTCTACATTGTCATGTCTTCGGCTCTATCTGGCAGCATCTTCAATCTTGGATTGGCGTAGCTGGCGTTGATACAGACAATGTCAACGATCACTTTCACCAATTCATACACTATTCAGGTCATTTAAAGGCACGTTGTTCCTTCCTTCAATTATTATGGCTTTTGTGCGTTTGGCTAGTGTGGAATGAAAGAAACAACATGTTGTTCAAAAATACTGAAACATCCATTGAGCAGTTACTAGATAAAGTTAAATTTCACTCGTTGTGGTGGCTGAAGGCCAATAATACCACTTTTGTGTACGGATCGCAAAGTTGGTGGTCGAACCCTTTTTACTGTCTGGGTATCGATTGACCTTTATTTGTAAATACATGCTTGACACTTTGTTTGCCGGGTTGGCGTCTTTAGTACAACTTGTACTGAGGATCCTCCTTCGGCGTTGTTAATATATTTCATTTTAGTTTCTTCAAAAAAAAAAGTAGAATTATTTTTTACAAAACATGAATTAAATATGATTTTTGAAGCGCAAGAAACATACAAATCATATTTAATTCTTATTTTGTTAAAATATTCTTTTTTTTTTTGAGAGATTCTTATAATATTCTAAAATATGAACAACATCGCTACAAATCATATTTAATTCATGTTTTGTTAAAAAATTCTACTTTTTTTTTGGAGAGATTCTTATAATATTCTAAAATATGAACAACATTGCTACAATATTGTTAGGTATTTGAGTATTGGCTTCATTGTTGCTAAAACAAATACTCATGTATGATGTTGGATACGATGTTCCAACATCTTGGCACGGTTCAGTGTGCCCTGTTTATGTGGCTTGGTTTACGCAATCTTTATCTTATTAAGGAGACCATGCCCTGTTTCTTGCTCACCAAGAACCGTATTTTTGTCCAAAATCAGCTGGGTGATTTGTTTCTAAAATATAGACAATATTTTAGGATTCCTTGGTTGTGTGTTTGGCGGTTCCTAAAAATGTTTCTACTTTTTAGGAGTTACCATATTTGTTTCTGATGTGTTGCGTGAGATTTCATGAAGATTTTACTCACGTGACTTGTGTTTTCAGAAGAAATACATTTTTCAGATGGATATTTTTATTTGTGAAATATATTTTCAAAAGAGATTTTGGAAAATATATTCCTAAAGAATATTTGTTTCAATATATTTCTGAAAAGAATATTTGATACAAATATATGTAAATATATTTCTAGAAGGAATTTTGGAAAATATATTTGTAAAGAATGTTTGATTCAATATATTTCTGAAAAGAATATTTGATACAAATATATGTAAATATATTTCTAGAAGGAATCTTGGAAATATATTTCTGAAGAATATTTGTTTCAATATATTTCTGAAAAGAATATTTGATACAAATATATTTTAGCCTACGACAAAAAAGTTCATGCTTTGAATGGCTATATAAGGAAGACTTGTACCCTAGTTTTATTTACCAATTCAATAATATTGGATTGAGTCTTTAGGGTTTCAACTTGTGCTTTATTTGTGAGCCTCTCTTTGTATCATCTTGATGCACTGAGCAGGACCTTTAGTTGAGTTGTAATGTATCAAAACCATCGATTGATAAAAGAATAGATTTTTAGAGTTTTGAGTCGTCTGCTATATGTGTTCTTCTCTTGTATCGTTTGTGATGTAAGTCTAGGATTGTTTGTCTACTGTGAGCCTTTCTTGTATCACTTTGATACATGTTAAGGACTGTTTATTGAGTTGTAAACTCATGTACTACACCAAAGCTTTGAAGGTAACTTCATCTTTGTGTTTGTTGTTTGAGGTCTGATAGGCCACATTGGCTGTGACTGACCATAAGATAGTGAGATGGGATCTCAGATCTAGGAGTTCCTAGGTTGAAGTCTAGACGGGTAGGTCCTAGGTCTTAAGTGTAAACGGGGAGTTTGCTGAGAGCTTTAGAATAAGGACTACACTAGTGGATTTCCTTCCTGGCTTGGTAGCCTCCAGATGTAGGTGAGTTGTGCCGAACGAGTTAACAAATTCTCTGTGTTCTTTACTTTCTTGTCTTTTATTTTGTTGTTTTGTTTATGTTTACTGCTAGCACGATGTTGGAACATTAAACGGAACATCTGCTTTCTGTGCATCTGGAGTTAAAACATCACTTGTAACAGCTTCTAACCGAGACGCTAAAAATTCAACATCTGTTATATTTGCCTTGATCTGTCTGTTTTCTGCTAACTCGATGTTAAAACATCTTACTCAATAATTTGTTTGTATCTGATGTTGAAACATCATATAAAACATCTGAAAGCTAGCCTGCCGGAATTTCAAATATAAATTTCAATACAAGTAACACATATAACAAATAGATAAAAGTAAATTAAAATATTAAAAGTGTAACAAACAGGATATGAGTGTGTGTGTGTATATATATATATATAGTTTTTTTTCTTTATCCTTTAAAAAATGTAACAAATTTCTTTTAAAAAAAAGTGTAACAAACTAGATGAGTATCTATACTATATATAAATAAATTAAAATAGCATTTTTTGACTCTTTTGGACTGACTTTTTTTTATTTCCAAAATTACCCTCAACTTTCAATATAATTAGCGTATATAACAAATAAATAAAAATAAATTCAAATATTAAAATAAAAATGTAACAAACATGATATGATTATATATATGTCCAATATTTTTTCTTTATCCTTTAAAACGTGTAACAAGTATATATACTTACTTTTTCATTATCTCAATTATACCCTTAAACAACTTTTTCTATATTAAAGTTTTTTTGTGTCATTAAAAAAAATAAGAATTTAGATTATATTTTTCGTTATATTGTTAGTGTCATTGACATAAATAATCATGGTTAGTTTGATTTGTTATAATTTTAAAGGAGCAAACATTTATATTTTTTCTTGAAAAAAATATATTTTTAGTTTTATTCAAGATCAAAGTTTCATAAAAAAACACCGTTCATAATTTTCAAACGTTAGCGCAATAAAAAAAATAGGAAAGACGGGCACGTGAGATCCCGTCTTTTCGCTAGTATCTATACTATACTCCATCCGTCTCTAAATAATAGTTGTTTAAGGTTTATGTACAGTTATTAAGGAAATGATTAATTATGTTGATTTTGATGGTAAAATTAGTATCATTTACTAAAACACCCTTATTAATTGTAGTTAGTGGAGTAGTTTAGTTAGATGAAATTCAATAAATAAGTGTATAATAATGGAAAATAATAATAAATGTTGCATTGGTATTCTTAAGTGACAATTATTTTGAAAAAGAAAAAATGGTAAAGAGACAATTATTGTGAGAAGGATGGAGTATATAAAGAAAAAAGCATCTGTCAACTCTTTTGGGCTGACTTTTTCTTTCAAAAAATGCTCTCAATTTTCATTAAAAATAACATGTAACAGATAGATAAGAATGAACTTAAAAAAAAAAAATTAAAACAAATTTGTAGAAAAATGTTCAGTAATTAGTTAATTTTCAACTTTCATAGAAACATCCCGTGTATTTAAATTTAAATAGAATTCTGTTACGAAATAAATTCATCCAGAAAAGATATGATCATATTGTAATTTAATTTAGTTTGTTTTTATAAGACGATACAATTAGTTAGGTTTTTAGTGGAGATATATTTTGTTATTAATCCAAACTCTAAAACCCCACAACCACAACCCCGCGTTCATTCACAATTAACCAAAGTCTACTTCCTTCAAAAAGAAGAAACCACAGTCTCCTCACATAACACCGTCACAATAATTATTCTCCCCCTCCCCGTTAAGATGGATAATCAGATGTTTGGAACTATGTTTGTCTTGTGTTCGTTTCTCGTAGCGAGTTGCATGCTTGTCGTTTATCTAGTAGTCCACACTTACCGCCGGTTCCTCCCGAAGTCCCCCTTAGTGGAATCCCCTCAACACAACGTTGAGTCAACAACGATGGAGGAGGAGGAGGAGGTTGCACAGGGCTTAGACGAGTCTGTTATAAACGCTATTCCGTCTTTCATCTACACCACCACAAAGTCTGAACAAGAACAAGAATCTCGTGCTGAGTGTGCAGTTTGCTTGGAGGAATTCCAAGATAATAATCACATCCGTACCCTCCCTCTTTGCTCTCACACTTTCCATCTCAATTGCATTGACGTTTGGCTCCGTTCAAACGCTAGCTGTCCTGTATGTCGCTCCTGTCTTGTTGAGGAGGACTATCTGCCCAAACGCTCTAATGCATCTAGTTCCGATCGGACCTTGTCGTCGGAGAGAATGGTCGTCATCGACATCCCTGCCACCACATCACCATCGTAGTATCAAGCCAACTAAGGTGCAGTGATCCAGAGGCGTTGTTGTGCCAGAGCTAGGAACATAGTGTTATTTTTTTTACTTAGAGTTATAAGTTAGGAAAACACTGATTGTTAGATACATATTTTTTGGTGCAGCCTAATTTCAATATACCGAAATTACACTAATAGTTTTACTCCTGCATCCATTATTTATGATTCTGTTGTTATAAATATGCATTTGTACCCTTAGCAATTCAATTATTTTCAAATTTAAATTACACCATAATTTAAGAAACTAAAAACCAACTACAAATTTTAGTCGATTTCTTTCTAAATATGGTTGTTAATTTAAATGTAAATTGTGTGTGTGTGTGTGTGTATATATATATATATA
>Ga0315915_1007708_pt1 | contig 12790 bp, 7 predicted proteins | sample MpolbnodulesMG_FD_207738 | JGI IMG/M metagenome (GOLD analysis project Ga0315915, IMG submission 207738) | Medicago polymorpha root nodule microbial communities from Los Angeles, California, United States - branched nodules | ecosystem: Host-associated > Plants > Roots > Nodule | place: USA... | reverse complement strand
TTTCCTCAAATAAAAAAAAAAAAAAAAAAGCCAAATCTTTGACCCAAAAAAAGTCAAATCAATTATACAAAATCAATTCATTCAAAAACAATTTTTATCACGACATAATCAAAAGCGCAATAACTTTTTAACTAATTTGCTAAAACTTCTTCCCTCACTTCCACAATTGCAGGTCTCTCTTGAGTATGGATTATGTGAAATGATAAACAGTATAGCTATACGTCTCAATGTTGCTCCTAAAGATGGAAATTTGAGTTTTGATATATCAGAACTTGCAGCCATGCTCCCAGTTGGGACAGTGGATAATAATGTAGAAATGGTCTATAAAGAGGTACATATGAATGTTATTTCATCTTAATTTTATTATTATGAAATTTGTCAAAGATAAATATGCATGTAATTAAATATTATTGGGGCTAATGAAAACTTATTTTGCTTGATAAACCTCAGCTACCTAAGTGGGAAGAATCAGTTTTGCAAGCTAGGGCAAGATATCAACAAACAATTAAGAACCTTGCAGATAAATATCCTACTGAGAACTTATTGTTTGTTACACATGGTAAAAATTATTCAATTCTTGTCTATTTATCTTTTTAGCGAAATCTATGTTGATTTTCAAGGCGTAAATATCTATATAATTGAAAACATGGTTTTAAATTGTGGTCCGCGGTCACTATGTAAAGAATTTTGAGGACTCTACAATGACATTGTAACCGCGATTTGAAACTATGATTGATATATTTGTTTAGTATGTGATTTGTAATTAAATTGAACCTTTTCCAGGTGAAGGAATTGAAGTGGCTCTTTCTTCATTCAAAAAAGATGTTGTGGTAGATAAAGTGCAATATTGTGGTTATGTACAACTTAGACGTCCTATTTTTGAAAGAGATCACTCCCTTATTGGTGGAAAGTTTAATGTACTAACTCATAGTGGTCAAAGTGGGGTGACCTATATTTCCTCATAAAGCTTAGTAAAGATATCAAGCAAAGTTCAAAACCATATCTAGCTAGTTTATAATCTTTTATTTTATTGTGTAATTAAATTAGATTGGACTTGACCCAAAAAAAAAAATTAGATTGGAATGTGGAATCAAAGTGGGGGTTTCAATTGTATGAATAGTTTTTAATAATATTTTGTGCTTCGGCAAACCATTGAGTCAGGTATAATTAAAAACTACTCTCATTAGAGAAATTAGAATGGAGCCCGTGCCAAGCACGGGTAAGTAACACACTTCAAAAAATATTTGGCACGGGTAAGTAACACACTTCAAAAAATATTTTTGATATGTATTATTATGTGAAATATATTATGGTTTGGGCTCACACTCATTGTGCCTCTTACCTCATTGAATCCCCCTCTAAAAGATACATTCAAACTCAATATTGATGGTAGCTTTTTAGAAGAGTTTGGTTGTTTAGGTGTTGGTGGTGTTGTTCACAACCACGATGGAGATTGGATAGCTGGTTTTTCTTACTATAAAGCTGAAGGTGATGCGTTATTAACTGAGTTACGTGTTATCCAGATAGGTCTTGATTTTTGTAGTAAAAAAGGTTATGTCAACATTATTTGTGAAAGTGATTGTTTGGAAGCAGTTGACCTGATTATTGTTGGTCGTGATCATATGTTGCACATTAGACTGCTGACCTCCTTCACCTTAGAGATGTTTTACATGGAAATGGAAATACAACATTGGTGCATCTTCTTAGAAAAAAAATATGTGTGCAGATTTTATGGTTAAGGAAGGATCACATGCAAGGTGTTCTGCTCATTGAAACTGTCCTCCGTTTGACATGGAATCTCTCATCCTGAGGGATAAGCTTGGAACTTAATTTCGACTCTTCCTCTTTTTTTTCTTTCTTTTTGCCTCGTTACATTGTAACACTAATCAAAAAAATCAAAAAAATATTGAATAAACCAATAATTTGAATGTAATTTAAGAGTCATCTCTTTCACAACATGACAAACGAAGTTTCGAATCTCGACACGAAATAAATAAAAACAAACAGTTATTTCTATTGTCTCATAGAAGATTATATAATATGCTTATAATATAATCTTGGTCTCCCTATTTTACTAAACTTGCAATATTAATTCCCCCATTTTACCCTCCATAATTGTGGTCTGCCTATTTAAAAAAAATGCAAACATTTAATCCTCCGATTATTCTGATCTTCAAATTGGATGACATGTCACTTTATTAAATGACGCGGACCTTTCTATCATGTTGATGTAACATCCATGTTATATTGTTTTCTTTTCTATTTTTCAAATTAGATTTTATATTTTCTCAAATTCAAACTAAATTAATTAAAGATGAAAAATAGAGAAACTGAATAAAAGACCATTCCTTGGGCTTTTCCATCATTTCGCATCCTCTCTTCATAAGACCATTGTTGTTTATAAAAGTGAATGAATCATAGTTCTATTCTTTCTTTTTTTTTTGGTCTAGTAATCTAGTGGCTAGAGCTCACACAATTAAATGTGGAGAAGTGGGGTATTCGGGGTTCGAGCCCCGACCCCTGCATAAATTATACAATGTCTCTACCAATTGAGCTCACGGAGACACATATATAAGAGAGGAGTATGAAAACGATATTCCACTTGTAAAAAATAACGGGACCAAATTTACAAATTTAGTAAAATAAGAAAATCAAAACTGTATTTAAGTCTCTTTAAAAAAAACTATATTTAAGTCTATCTAATATGACATGCCCAAATTTTACAATCCATAATTAAAATAAATATTTGGTGACATATACCTCTGTGATGGTATTATATTATTTATATTTGATATAACATTTCAACTACAAAAGTTAACAGGAAACAAATTATAATTTTAAATTAATATATTTCAACTAATTTTTATATATTAAAATAATTATATATATATATATATATATATATATATATATATATATATATATATATTCTTCCCTGTGTACTCCACTAAAATAATATTAATTTTATTTTATATAATATTAATGGACTTATTCCATTAAAATATTCATTCGCATTGAATAAAATAATAATTATAAGCGCTATCAATTGATAAATGTGACTATTTTTTAATTATTTTAAATACATTATTTTTTATCTTTGTTGGGATCTGACAATAAAAAATGTATATGTGTTGTAATGAGTTGACAAAGTGACATTTTAAAATGTTGTGTCATTTTTTTAATTGAGTGTAACTATTTTTTTTGTAAAATAACTACTCATAAATCTCCAATCCTTCAACTAACCCATAATATTGCAACTAACCCACTCTATTTCCAATACTTCCATAGATAAAACACACTGTCTTTTTCCTTTATCATTTCTCTCATGTTCGAGTTTCTTTTTCATATTCTTTCTTTTTCTAAATTTTTTTCCCTCTTTTCATGAAAGATAAGAACATTAATCTCCCTTCATGAAACCACACACCTTTTTTACAATGTTGTGTTTCAGTCTGACCTTATTTGACTATGTCACCAAATCACAGACGTAGATAATCCTCCACTTAAGGGATATATGGTAATGTGTCAATTGAGAATAAATGGTAATGCGTCAATTGTGACTTAAAGTTCTACAATAGACGTTAGAGTAGATGTTGAAGAACATACAACTGAAATGATCAATATAAGATAAGTTTAATTTTTATATTAAATTTATGTTTTTTTGACGTCATTTGCTTTCGTACAATATTTTTTAATTAAAATTTATTTTTTAAAATTTCTTTACTTTTGCTAATTGATGGGATTTAATCATAGAAAAAGTGTGATGTGTTATGTTGAGTTGAAAAAATAATTGCTTATAAAACATTTTCATCGTGTTTTTTAATTGAGTTTATTTTTTTGGTAAATTAATTCCAGAAAAATCCTCAACTCTTTCTAAAAACCCATAAAATTATCAGCAACTCTATTTCTTATAACCACATGGATGAAACACACAATTCGTATTTTTTTACTGATATCATTTCTCTCAATCTCAAAATTCTTTATCTTCATCTTTCTTTTTAAATTTTCTTTATCTCTTCTCATAAAAGAAAGAAATTAACAAAAACTTCCCTCAATTAAATTATCACCAACCCACCTTTTTGATCTAGTTGTGCCTCCGTTTTACTTTATTTGGCTATGTCACATACTTGGGGAGAGAGATATTAATATGTCAAATATGATCTTAAGTTCTACAATTGATGGAAGAGTAGTTGTCGAATAACATATAAGTGAGAGTTTCATACACATGTGCCTAAATATTTTGGATGAAGATGTGATGTCAATCTCATTTATATGATTTCTCTTAGCATAATGCAACGATACCATCCAATGTAGGCTAGTATGGAAGTCTCAACTCTGTGATGATTTGTTTAGTTATTTTATGGGTGTCATTTGTTTAACCTTTTTACCTATTTTAGATTTTGGATGTCATCATTCACTTTAATACAATATTTTTGTCAAGATATTTTTTTATTCAACCTATATTATTTCAAATCCATTCACCTTTGTTTTCCTTCCAGAGTTTGGGCCAAGGAAAGAGTCAGTTATGAGGTAGCAACCTAGTTGATATATCATAACTTTTCTTGATGCTTTTACACTCTATTGCTTTATATAAAAATAAATAAATACACATCACCTTTGGTCTTTGTTGGGATTTCACAAAAGAAAATTGTAAATGTGTTATGTTAAGTTGAATTGCCAAAATAAATGCTTATTAGACACTTTAAATTGATGTGACATTTTTATAATGGATATAATATTTTGGTAGCATAATTATCCAATAATCTCCAACTTATTCAACAAACTCAAAAAATTACCAACAACTCACTCTTATCCCTTGACAAAAAATTACTTTATTTCTTCTCGTGAAAGAAAGGAACAAAACATTTATCTTTGAAACTGCCACTAACCCACCTATTTTATCATGTTGTGCTTTTGAACTTATTTGACTATTTCACCAAATCACAAATACATACAGTCTCAAACAACTTAAGGGATAGATGTTAATATGTCATGTGTGTATTAAACTTCTACATTAGATGCAATAGTAGATTTTTAGCAATATATAAATGAGATGATCAGTATACCTAATGCATTAGGATTTTGAATGAAGATGTAATGTCAATCTCATTTGTGAGGTTTCTCAGCAAAACATTATGATGAACCCATGGTAGGCTCCCTCAGAATTTCGAACATTATGATGAATTATTTTGGGTGAATAATGTTTTTTCTTTGAGAAGTAGATAGATAAGAAAGTTTGCATCGTTATTTATTTTGCAATACTATTGCTGTAAATACAAAATTAGAAAGTTATTTTGTATTATATGTTTCTAAGAAATATAACTGATTAAAAATATGATATTGTAAAATTTACATTTATAGGTTAAAGTAGTGAAGTACATCACAATTGAATTTGAATTTTTATTAAAGATAAATTTCAGTTTCGTATAAAAATTGAGACCAAATTTAGTTGCTATGAAAAATAAAAGCATCTTATAGTTCAAAAAATAAATCAAAAAATTATTCTCTATCTCGCTATGTTTAAAAATATTTTATTGGGTGATCAAATCTTTTTAATTATTGTATATATAATAAATCATAAATAAAGTCTTGATTGGAAGGCATTGCTATTGCTAAGAACAAAATTTGGTAAAAACACATAGTAGTGAGTTTATGGATCACTCTGAAAAATAGAAAATGAATATGATGCTTATTGATATTGCAAAATTCAAACTCTATTTATAGTGGAAAATTACAAACAGATATTGCTAAATAAATTAGACGAATAATTGATGTATGGTAGTAAATGTGATACATGTATATTAGGAAAATTAAAGAAAATTAAAGAATTAAGGAAATACAATGAATTCATAATCTTGCCAATTAATATGGTCATTTCATAGTAGTGAGTTTATGGTACAATAAGTTTATATTAAGGTTTAACTATGTATATGGGGATTTGACGATCACAATGTGATCTTTTTAAACTGTCATTTAATACGAAAAAAAATTGTAATTTGAAATATATAAGCTGTAATTTTAAATAAAATATGTTTATACACAATGTAATTCGAAATAAAAATGTTTGTCATTTTTTTTTAGAAATACAAACGTGAAATGATATAACAAATACAATGACATATTCACACAAAAAATAAGTATACAATGATATAAGAGTTACTCCAAATCTCTACCCTCTATTTGGATTTAATCTTATGATTCTTAAATTAGTTTTAATTATTCCTATTTAAGACCTCCTTTTTCTATTAGAATATTTTCTTGTTTTTATAAAGGCTGAGAACAGTCTTTTTCTTTGTAAAAAAAACACTTTTTTTAATATCCACTTTTTTATAAGGTAAGATTCATATGTGTCACAATATTTTATCTAAGATTTATTTCAATGTGGGGTGTCCAAAATAATTTCATCAAATAATTAAGTGAGTTTTTTTTTTTACAAAGTGAGTGTTAAAAGAGAATATTTCTGAAATTCATTTTTTTTACAAATATTACATTATTCTCTTTGGATAACTTGAAATCCTTGCTTTAAACCCAAAAGGGGAAAAAACACAACACCAATTGAAGAGGTGACAGTGGATAATGTCAGATGCTTAAAAAAAATCACATGTTGATTAAATAAAATTAAAAAGAACAAAAGAATTGAAAATTGTATGCAGTCTGCAAAGTGTTCTTCTCATTGATCGCGAGGTGATGAGAGAAGAATCAGGTCAAAGAAAAAAAGGTAATGTGAGGGAATGCACACATGACATGATTTGGTTCTAATAAGGATCATTAAATTAAAATGAAATTAATTATTAAGATTTGAGATGATCTTGAAACCTCTCTCATATTATAAACCACACCCAACACGTAACATGCACATAGGGTTTCTAAAAATCCTATACAAACACTTAAGAATAAAAAAAAGTGATTTTTAAACCAAAACAAACGGAGCATTAATCTCAAATGGTGAATAACAAAGGGTTAGACCGTGAATGAATGGACTATGATTAAAAACAAAGGGTTAGACCGTGAATGGATGAACAATGGTGAAATTCTCATATGAACACCAATTAGTATGAAGCAATTTATACTCTAAAATTGAAATAAATATAAAAATAAATAGAGACATCAACAAATGATAATTATGTGTAAAAAAGAATTAAATTACTTTTTGGATAGTAATCAATAACACAGAAAAAATGAAGAAAAAAAATCAATTACCTTCCTCCCCTACTGCATAAGAAAGTTTCTCGGAATAATATGTTGAGTCAGATCTTGTATAAATAGTATAAAAAATTACAATAAAATCTACCAACATAATAATTGATCCACTCAAAGAAAACACCAACATAAGACTTGATCCTTTTTTGTCCATATGAGTAATATCACAATACCTTCAACCTGTAAATGAGACCTTGCCGCAGTATCAAAAAATTAAGAAAGAAAAAGTCAATACTCACAAAAGGAGAGAAATACTGTAAAAAAATTCAGAGTAAAGAAGAAAGAAAACAAAAGAGTACCATTAACACACCTTTTAAACTCTTTTACTTATATCAACGGTAAACTACATAAATAAGCTTCAATCCTTCAACTTAGTTATTCTTGTAAAATGCAAAATCGAAGAACAAAAAAAGATTAGAGTAGTTAACAAACAACAGAGAAATAAAATATCTCTCAACAAAAAAACAAAACAAAGAAATATAAAAAACTGAACTAAAAGCAAGAATCATATTCATCAAAATGAATTCACAAAGCAATTGTGATAGCACAGTGAAAAATTAAAATAAAATCATGGTCACTTGTTCGTACCGTTTGTCACATGAGAAGACTACAATTAACACACATTTAAAATTAATTACTTGAAATAATAATGTATAGTACATTTGAAATTTGAACGTTATTAATAGAAACATATTAAATGGATTTTATAGGTTGACATCTTTAACCAGGAAACAAATGAAATGATTTTAATTTGAATTAGAAAATTATTAAATGTTAATTAGGCTATTTGAATAGAGAACCTTTGAATTGTTTATATTGTAGATTATAGATTACATAGCATTAATGATTTGTGAAGAAAAAATGTCTTTGAGAGACGACACGTGTACTATTTTTTTGACAAAATAACATGTGTACTATTTGAATAGAGAATCTTTGAATTGTTTATATCGTAGATTAAATGTATCATTTGAGTCTTTATGAATGAAGTTCAAGAGGGGCCTACCGTTGGATATAGTTGAATATCGATTAAAATTAGTTTCATATTGTTCATTAAGGATGAGGCGAGCAGATCCTCTCCTGTTGTGCTCTCTCCTTCAATCTCTCCTGCACTATTCACGGCCTTTGGATTAATCTAATGGTAGAGAAACAAAAGACTTAAATAATTAAAAAAAAGTGATATTAGTTTACTTTGACTTTTGTTGTTGTTTTTACCGGAAGCTTTTGCTACATGACCAGTCCCTTTGTTCTCAATTTTTTATTTATTTTCTTTCTATAACGTTAAATTACATGTTGAGGGTGATGTTGTTGGCCTCTTAATTCAAATGATTGTATAATCCTACAGATGATTAGTGATATCACAAGAATATAGTCGGTGCGTTGTGCCTATTCAGTTGAAAGAGAAATTGCTTTGTGGCAACACAATTTGGATTTGCAGACACAAAATCGAAGAAGCCATAATAACTCTTAGGCTTTGTTTGCGAGTTGGGTTTTGGAGGGGAGGGGAAGGGAAGGAAAGGCTTATGGAGAGGTAAACCCTTGTTTGGGAGTTTTAAAAAAAATAGGGAAATGTTTTGGGGATTTTGAAGGGCTTCATTTGTCCAATTTTAAAGTTCCCCCAAATTGGGGGGTTTTAGGGGGTTAAACATACAAATTGACAATTTTGTCATCAAAATTTCAATTATAACTTACAAGATAAATTACAAAGTATATCACAATATATTGATTTTAAGAGGAAAAAATGGTAAAATAGTAAAATTATCACATAAGCCCTCCATTTCCTTTCCTTGTTGGTTTTTTCACTCCCAAACAAGGGGAAGGCTTTCCCTCCTTTCTCCCTTCCCTTCCTTCCCTTCCCCTCCTAAGCCTTTCCTTCCACTCCACTCAAAACTCGCAAACAAAGCCTTAAGAAATCAATAAAAAAAACAACTGAAGAACAGGTCGCTACAATTTTGGCGAGAACAGTTGTGTGCGATATAAGGTTGTGCACTTGTGTTGACATCTAAAAAAAAAGGTTGTGCACTTGTGTTCTATTATGTGAAACATGTTTTGTTTTAATAATTTGTTCTATCAGTTTTTCATCCGTTAGATTAATACAATGTTTGGATTTTCTTGTTGAGAGGATTGAGAGAATAGCCAGATTGAGAGGATACGGATCCGCATGTATTGAGTTCAACAGGTCATAGTAATAGGAAGGAAAATGTTAACATATGTCTTAATGCATAAATTAGCATATCAAAAATATAAATTATGTGTTTAAAATTGTTTTAGTTTATTTTATTTATCCTAAAAATTACTTTTTCTCGTTACTATTTATAGAAGGAATTTTTTTTGAAGAAGGTAAAATAAAATTTATTCAAAACGCAAAGAATCCTAGTTAGCACGAGAAATGCTAAGCTAGGAGACTTAAATAGCAACATACAAACGAAAAGTGTGTCGTATATACGCGGAACACTCAAACAAACACCCATACATCATATACAAACGTCTACAAACAAACCAAAAACACCCTCCATTGAGGCCCCCGAAACCAATAAAAACTAAACACCAAAACCACAATGTCATTCCCAAAACCAAATTCTAAACGCCCTCCTAAATACATCAAACCTACCAAAAACATGTGCAACCGCACCTTGCTTATCTTCTACAGTTGAGCGCAATTAATCATAGGCAAAATCACCACCTAGAAAACACATAGCTCAATTCTTGAAACAAGCTACGCCGTCTAACATCCATGTAATTGAAAAAAACTCCATCAACAACAAACTCATAGGAGAAAACCCACAAAAAACATAATCACCACTAGCCACCACAAGCACAACCACAAAAACCAGCACCACCACCACCACCAAAACTACCATTAACCACGACAAAAACCACCATTACTCCTCACCAAAAACAAGCACGAGCCACCACGAGTATCACCACCAATATCCACGTCCACCCCATCCAAAACCACACCATTATAACCACCACCAACCACCACACTAACTTACACCTCCACTACCTCCGCCAACCTTCTCGCAACACAGCTACCATCACCACAACAATAACCAAGCAAAACCAACACTATTTGTGACCATCATGTGAGCCATAATCGCGTCCACCTAGCTGCCACACAACCACCACGAAAAGCTAATGTGACAACCACAAAATCTGTCGGAGAAAATGACAAACCTCCAACAACCACCTTTCACCACTAACCCACAACAAATCGTCGCACCAACAACCCTGTGCACCACCATTACCGCTGCCACCGTCGACGACACTCTATCATCACCTGCAAACCACTACTGCATCACCACCACCACACAAAGACCTCATCTCGAACCACCACCACATCACCACCAAATTCGTGAACAACATCTCCACCACCAAAGCAAAACCACCACAACATCACCACATCCACCTACTTTCACCGCCAAAACCGTGACCTACACTACCACAACACACCAACAAGAAACTGCCAAATCCGGATTGAGTAGGACCATGGAAAAACCCAAAATGAAACCACAACAAAACGGGAACGAAAAACGAACAACAAACACAACGACTGAAGACGAAAACGCTGACGTCGTTGCGAAAACAAGAAAAACCACCAGCAAAATGCACAAGATCATCGGAAACTAGTAACCTAAACCTCAGCGGACAGATCTGACGAAAAGAGGTGGTGCAGAGGACAGGAGTCGCTCGTCGCACCACCACAACTTACCGGCTACATCTTGAAAAATGACGGATTGGCTTGGATTGGGATGGAAGAAGGTGAAGCGAGTGGGTTCAGATTTTAGAGAGGCGACTTTCCTTTTAATATTTATAGAAATATTATTCTAACTAGTGCCTTAAATCTCTAGTAAAAGAAAAAAATGTAAGCTTTGTATTAACATCGACAATTTCTACATTTTGAAGTATTTGTTATTCTTTTTGGGTATGCAGATTTTGAAGTATTTTATTACACAAGTTCTGGAAAATTCTTTTTTGAGAGGACGTTCTAAAAAATTATTTTTATATTTGTTTTCTTAACCACAAGGCATCAGTTACCATTTTTTTTGTTTGGAATACTTAATAATGCTATTCGCACCTTTGTTTTTGCTATTAAAACGTACACACTCTTTCTCTTGACCATTTTATGAATCTATATTGTTTTTTTTTGGGAATGAATCTATATTGTTCTTGTTTGTTCCTTTTCTTTCTTGAATTATGTTATTTACCCAACACGTTTCGTTTATTCTCAACTGAAATTCTAAAATTATCCCTGCGTGAATAACTCACGCTAGTGTTATATCTGCCTGAGTTAACTCACGCTGTGTGCTATTTTAAAGACTGGTAGAACCCCATTTCCTCATTTCCCATCTAAAATCTCAAAAATCTCTCTCAAATCACACAAATCCAAAATTTCTTCAAGTTCAAATCAAAAAACACTCCAATAACAAGTAAGTTTTCATAATCAAACACCATTAACCTTTATATGTTTATATGTTAGATTTTTCCTCTTAAATTTGAATTTTTTTAGTTTTAGGGTTAGTTTAATTTTTTATTTTTTTGGCAAGATATGTTACAATGTTACATGTAAATGATTTGTATTGCTTAATTGTTTAGATGTTTGCATGTTTATGTTGTAGTTACGAGTTTTATGGTTTATATGTATAATTTTCACTTCAAGTATTTGATGAAATGTTTGAATGAGTTTTTCATTGATTGTTTAATTTTTTATGGTGTAGATTTGAGATAATGGCTAATTTGTTCAAGGTTTGCATACGCTTCAACGGTGGAAATTCTTAGATGTTCAAGGTTCGGTATATTAATGTCACGTTAAAAGGTCTCAAGGATCAACTGGATGAAATCAACCAAGGACTCAACCCCGAAGACACAAGGAGGGTGGGATACATTTGGTATGAACGTCCAACGTTGGACGACGGGAGAATAACGTCCAATTAGCTAGAATTAACAAACGATGACGACGTGAGGAGCATGTTCTCAATTTTTTGGTAGCACAACATGTTCCTGTGGATCGATATGTTTGTCACCTTGCTGAGATCGCCCGAAGATATTCTCAACAGTTTGATTCCGCCATAAGATTATCATTAGGTAGCATATTATTATGTACTGTCTTTATCTTGTTGGAATTTAAGTTTAATTCTTGTTAGTTTGCTGAAGATGTTTGTATTGAAGTGTCTTATACTGAACGTAGTGATTTGCAAGCCCCTTTAAAAAGTCAAAAGATTAAGAGAACACAACATGTATTCTGTAGAATCAGCTATATAGGTTATCACATCGAATTCCTTCATATAGGTATAGGATGAGTGTCACAAAAGGGAATGCACCTCTAAGAGGTTCTTTTGAGATTGATCATGCTCCTCTGTCAATTGAAACTTGTCAGTTGGCAGGGCAGTAAGATTAAGTTCAAAGCAACATCTTGGAATGCATTCCTTTCTGTGATGACTCATCTTATATGAGGGAATCCGATGTAGTTGAAATGGTTGAAGTAGTTGAATAGGAGGATCACTATGACTATAGCTCTTGGTAAATTTACCAAAGATGAAAATGATTTATTTGATATTATGGATGACTGGTTACGGAGGGACCGTTTTGTTTTTGT
>Ga0315915_1007706_pt1 | contig 12791 bp, 6 predicted proteins | sample MpolbnodulesMG_FD_207738 | JGI IMG/M metagenome (GOLD analysis project Ga0315915, IMG submission 207738) | Medicago polymorpha root nodule microbial communities from Los Angeles, California, United States - branched nodules | ecosystem: Host-associated > Plants > Roots > Nodule | place: USA... | reverse complement strand
TTAAAGATTTGGGTTGACAATATGGGTGATAGAACCTTAAATTATTTAGAAAATCAGTTTAAAACACTTTTTTAATTTTTTTGGTTTTATTAAACTCAATATCATGTCGCGAAAGGGACTAAGTTATCCCAACGTGAGCAACGTTTTGCACCAACTTGAAACTTTTAAAACGCAAGAAACCAACTTAAAACTTTTAAAACATAAGAGACCAATTTAAAAACTAAAATAAACATAAGGGATCAAACATGCAATTAAGCCAAAACAATACTACAAATTCTAAGTGGCATATGACCGAGTGGTATGAATCAACAATGAAAGGTTATGGCATCTCATAGTATCAAATTTGTGGTTCAAAATTTTTTAAATATGAAAACCCGATCTGAACAGTGAACTGACTAATTTAACATGTGAGAGTGATTATGACATTTAGAATCAAAAACAATACTAAAATTTTCCGTATTGGAAAATAAATAAAAGTCTCAATTTTCATTTTATTAAATAGTTTTTTTAAAGCATTTACCGATATAAAAATTGGTTTTTAATTCTATAAAACTTATTTATCTAATAACAAGAGATCAATAAAAACACAATGCAAAGACGTCAAAAAAAAAAAAGGCTTAATTGCATGTTTAATCCCTTATGTTTATTTTAATTTTCAATTTGGTCCCTTATGTTTTAAAAGTTTCAAGTTGGTCCCTTACGTTTTAAAAGTTTGAAGTTGGTCCAAAACGTTACTATAAGTTAGTCCATTCCACGACATGATATTGAGTTTAATAAAACAAAAAAATTAAAATAATGTTTTAAAACTGATTTTCTAAATAAGTTAAGTTCCATCACCCATATTGTCAACCCGAATGTTTAATCGTTATGTGACTGAAGGGACTAACTTATTGCAACGGGAGTAACGTTTTGGACCAACTTGAAACTTTTAAAACGTAAGGGACCAACTTGATACTTTTAAAACATAAGGGACCAACTTGAATACTAAAATAAACATAAGGGATCAAACATGCGATTAAATTGTGTGCACTCCACACTCTTTACAATAGAGTCGGCTATGCACAATATACATTGTTCAATTTTTATTAACAGAGCTATGATTATAGATTCAACATTGTTCAATTTTTATAGTAGGTCAGAGCCACCCTTTCAATTTGCAGCTATGAAATACAGACACTCTTTGGATTAGGCGTGTTCCGGTGTCGGATACGTGTAGTGTTCGACACCGATACGACACCGACACTTACAATTACATTAAATTATATGATTTTATTAAATTATTAACGGTGTTGGTGTGTCAGTGTCCATGTTGTATCTGTATCCATGCTTCATTTGTCATTCTGATTTCCTTCATTGTTGTTGGGTTGTTCAATGATCAGCCTTTTCAATATATTGCGAATATGTTGAGTTGTATTAGCTTGATTAGAGATGCGTTGTTGATTAAATCAGCCAGAATGTTTGGAGCTGGTTCGGTAGCAATCGCCACAAAGATCGAAACTCATTACCTCCCTGTAGTCTGTAGATGTATATCTAGACAACATTTGTACATACAGACCACACATTATCACACTGCAGATAAATAAACAAGACATAGACCTAGTTTGGATAAACTTTTCCAAAAACAAACGTAGAAAAAGAAATATGAAAAGGAATTTGATACTAGTAGTAACCATGAGTATTTTAATAACTTATTGTAATAATTGAAATTAGCTTATGCATCTCAATTTTGTCAAAATCTGTCTCGTTTAACTTCTACACAAATATCCATAAACTTGAAACAAGCATCAAAAAAATATTTATGGCTCCGCTTTTCACCTTATTACATAGCCATCATTCTCACCTTATTATATTGACTGATTGGTATTTATTACTGGCTCCGCTTTGTTGTTGTTTCACGAGAAAGTTTTGATTTTGATTTTGAATTGAAAGTAGATAGTTGTATTATGTGGTGTACATCAACTGAGGCGTGCAATTTGCTTCCTGCTACCCATCATGCTAAATTGCTACAATGGGGTTTTAATGACAAACCAATTCAAATCACTATTTAATTAATGTTTTTAAGGCTTTTTCTTCATATATTTTTTGGTTGATTAAGGAACATTGTCGAGTTTATTGATAATGCATGATGCCAATTGCCAACACAAGGGAAAATAAAACCAAGATTTCTTAATATTGACGTGATGTATGAAAAACAACAATAATTCAGAAACATTTATTGCCTTTAACAATCTTTGTATCTCTAATTGCTACCATAAAAACATAGGTTCTTTGGAAAACTGAGAAGATGCTTCTCCTATTGATTGCAAAGAAAATAATAATAGGATGGTCAAGACAAGGCTGTTATAGTACACATGATATTATTGTCAGCATTCCTTAATGCTCTCATATTGCCAAAACCACCATAAGTAATCAAGCCGTGACTTTCTTGGATGTGACTGAATTGACAATGGTGGCAAACTCAGGACCCTGCATCTCAACAAGATCAACTTGTAAGTGATAATGGTATGGTCACTTTGGTCAAAGAAATTTTGAATAAACCATATATATACCTTTAATGAAGCACCTCCAACAAGAAATCCATCAATATCTTCTTTCTTTGCAAGATCAGCACTGTTGCCTCCATTAACAGATCCTAAAACCAGATTAATGTAATGTTAATATATATCCACATGCTGCTGTGCTGGAAAAAAAATTACATTCAAATGAAAACTGTATTTTCTATTAATCCCAGATAGACTGAACTTAAACCAACTTTATACAACCGACAAGGTCAGGGCAAATCTAGTATCTATGCAAGATTTATGCATGTAGAACTTTATATGTATATCATATAAACAAATGCCAGGCAGTTTATTGATAGAAATTATACATTTTTCCTTTGGTTAGTCTATTTTCGATTAATTTCATAAATGGGCCTACAAGAATGAGGAATGAACTCACTTGGTACATACAGAATGCATTTTAGGAAAGGGTAGACAGAAAAATAATGGGTGCAACAGCAAAATTGTTTTCTCAGCACAAGCATTCATGATATTGAATAAAGCGTGCAACTTTATCATACATCATCTTAAATTTCCACAAGTAAAAATGCAACCAAAGGTACAGTAAAATATTTACCTCCATAAATGATACGTGTTTTAGATGCGACTTCAGCTGAGACATTATTTTTAAGCCAGTCTCGAAGAGCTACGTGTACTTCCTGAGCTTGTTCGGGAGAGGCCACTTTGCCGGTCCCGATGGCCCATACAGGTTCATATGCAATAACAATGTTATCCCAACTAGGCACCACATCTGTACATAACGGATATAAATTAAAATGGATGGTATGGAAGCAATCAGCAAAACCAACGCCTACTCTCCTTGTGATGTTCCCAAAAGAAAATTGATCATGAAGAAACATAGTTTTCACCTGCATAAGCCTTCAATTGCTGGAAACAGACATCAAAAGTTTTCCCAGCTTCCCTTTCTTCCAACAATTCACCAATGCATGCAATCACTCCAAGACCCTCGCTCAAAGCATATGCAGCTTTCTTTCCTATAAACTGGAGTTGACAATTTTCAGCTATTATCTTTACTACTCTAGACTTAAATATAACAAGAAGAAGAAAATACATGTATTTGGTCCACATCTTAAATATGAGCAAAAAGTACAGATGTATCTGGTCCAAATGTGGACCAGATATATATACTTTTTTTGCTTGTATTTAAGTCCAGAGGGACAATATGTTATATGCATCCCCAGCAAAGATACTGACCACATTCTCAAGGAAAGCCACTGTAAAATGATTTCTAAATTTGTTTTACCTCATCTTTTTCTCCAATAACATGCCTTCGCTCAGAATGCCCAAGAATAACCCACTTGCATCCAAGATCTTTCAGTTGTTCCACACTGCAAAAGTCAAATGATATTTATTGAGTGTCTAAGTTAACTTGTTAAATTGCAGCATAGTAGAAGAGCACCAGAAAATAATAATATAAACTGCTTAAACATAAAGAAACATCAAGAAAGCAGGAAGCACAACTGTGACTGAAAATACAAAAGAATAGTATCTGTAAGCATCCAACAGGCCTAACTTTATGCATTAGGAAAAGAAACACCAAAACTTTTGACAGGGAAGAGAAAGCTAACCTGATTTCTCCGGTGAAAGCACCACCTTTTCCCACCCAAGAATTCTGACCGGATATTTCAATCCTGTCTGTAATTGAGGTTTTCACCTGATCGATGTACACAAAGGGGGGTGCAACAACGACATCTGTACTTCTCACAAAATGGAAAAGCTAATGAAAACCAAATAACAAATATATCAAAGAGGTAATTAAGAAAAAGGATTCTAACATAAACCACATGCTTAATGTTATATATCTTTTTTACCAAAAACATGTTATACTTTTTGGGGACACGATATAAGGAACCCCTCTCAATTGTGACAAAACTCCTTGAGCTAGCCAGAAAATGAACATGATAGCATGTTGACCACATTGTGCGTGCAACAGAAAAATACCAAAGGGAGAGAAAATGTAGGGTCTGGTAAGTTCAATGAGTCGTGTTGAAAGCACAGGGGAGTTCTCTGCACATGACCCATGGATGGATCCTGGAGGGAGTTCCTTTCATTTTTCTTCCTATTTTATGTACTGGAGTGAGTGATCACTAGTCCAATACTAAGTTATTTTAATGAATCGAACATTTAAAACCATTTGGAATTGGAGTACATTTCATCAGCCTTTTGCTACACCAAATATATTATTGATCTTGGCAGTTCATTTTAGATTTTAGGAATTCGGAAGATGCATAATATAAAATTTTGTTGTCTGCTACAGCTTGTAACTAAAAACACATAGGATCAAAGATTGAATATGTCTTACCAACATCAGGCTCCAATTTCGCATTGTTCAGGTCAGAGATAAGCTTACTGATGGAGTCTTTTGTTCCATTCTAGAGATAACAAAAATGTAATAAAACTCAATATTAGAGAGTTTTAAAGAAGAAAATAAAGTTGCATGTAATGCTGTTTTAACTGAAATGGGAATTGATAGAACTAAGAAAGTCAATTGCTAAACAAAGAAAATCAGATGCTTCATCTGTATTACAAGTAATTTAGTCTTTAGAAACAAAAAGACAAAAACTACTGAACAAACCAAAACAAAAAGCAAGTGTCTCTGTTAAAAAATCTGGTAAGAGACAGTAATTTAGTTAATTTACACAAGCTAACTGGAAAATTTAAACAATGAAAGATTAAGAAAGTTGATCATACAGCCAATTATCTTGTGACATGAAGCTTGTAAACAGAAATTTTGGTCCTAAATGTGTGACGTGTTGTCATTACAAAAACATCCCTGAGCATGTCTTTTGTTAGTAGTTTTATTGACCAGAAGACAAATTCGAAAACCAAACCAAATAACGAAAGACACATTCGAGAGCAAAAACAGGTCGGTGATGTTTTTGTAATTTTGATACATTCAGTGATTAAAATGACGGTCAAAATGAGTGTTTACTTCAATGAAGCTAACTATGATGTGTAATTTACATTCCAATAGTGTGCTAATGAAAGATTAAGATTCTCATGTTAGAGTAATTAAACAATTAATATTTGAATCCAATAAGTAAAGAATAGTGTGAGAATAATACTTACACATTTCCAATTGCCACCAACAAAGAACTGAAACCATAAACAAAGCAAGAAAAATATCAATAAAATGTATATTAAAAAAAAAAAAAGATTTGAAATGGGAATAACACAAAAAAGAGGAAAAAACGAAGTGGGAGGACCTTGCCAGAGCCAGCCATGGCGATAACGGTACGGGAGGGTTTGGGGGAGGAGATGGACAAACGAAGATTGGGATGAATGGCATCGAAGAAAGGGTTGGTGGAAGAGAGAGATTGAGAAGTGAGATGATCGAGCTTGGGGGAGGGATGGCGACGGAGGCCAATGGAGAGTTGAGAAGCGAGTGATGTTGAAGTTACCGCCATGGAAGATTGTTGGAAGTTGGAAGCTTGTGAGAATGAAGGAACGAGGTAAGGTAAAGTGCAGTTTTGGATCAGCTTTTTGTTTTTGCGTTTGGTGGGTGGTGGAGAGTGAGAGAGTGTGACTCTTTTTACTAGGAAGGACTGCCTGTCTTTTCTTTGCTCCAAACTTTTTTTTTAATTTTGTTTTTTTTCCTACGAAATTTGTTAAGACCACCAAAAGAAAGATGTTCACCCTAACAATCTTACTAATATCAATTTTTTTAAACATATTTTTATTTATTTTGAGGCAACACCAAATGGTCTAATGCAAGTGTTTTAGTGTTTAATGTGTATGTGTTTTTCCCAAAAAAAATTGTTGATGAATGTGTAAATTTATAATATCACATTTGACTTCTGATAAATAAAGGAGGCAAAATTGCCAAAAAGAAACTAAAAAAAATAATAAAAAATCAAACGAGGAGCAGACATTCCTTAAATTACATATATGGAAAGAAAAAAAAGAGAGAATAAGATGGTTGGTCATAATTCCCTAAAAAACATGGTTCTTTATTAGATTGAATCGTGGGTGTCCACGTGAGCTTAGCTCAATTGGTAAAGAACAATGAATAATATATGCAACGTCCGGGGTTCGAATCCCGGACACCACAAAAAAATAAATTGAATCGTGGGTTTCATCTAATCACACCCCTAATCAGCGACATAATTCACACGACTTCATTTTTTGAAAGAAATGTGGAAATTTTACCATGACAAAATCATCGAGTAATCTTCTACAAACACGTACCTGAATGAAACCCACTAGCATAACCATCTCTTTTGTCTTTGAGGTAGGAGAAATGATATTTGAACAATCATTTTGCGGTAATTTTAGGACAATTTTTTCTCCCATATTCACATTGTATTCATACTCTCTTATATTGTTTGGTTTTTGTGCAAATATCTATATCTCTTTATATATTTTGGTTGTCCTAAAAAATAACCGTTCAGATAGCATATCTCAATCAACTAACTCATTAAAGGTGTATCTCAATCACTTGGCGGGTATGCCGCAACTTTCACATTCATTCTTAAAGGTAATTTGGCTTGCTTGTGTTTGAGAAATTTGGAAGGAAAGGAACAACTGTGTCTTCAAAAATGCGGCATCCGATCATTATACACTCCTTGATAAAGTTAAGTTGAATTCTTTCTTATGGTTGAAAACAAGTCAGGCTTCATTTGCTTTTTGTTATAATGACTGGTGGCAACAACCGTTTCTTTGTATAAGTGTTTTTATGTAATTTTTTCTAGCTCTTTTGCTTTGATGGTGCCCTCTTGATTAGGCACCACTAACTTTGTAATTGTTTTAGTGCTTCACTTTCAGCACGTCTTGTGCAGAGTGAATCACTTTGATTTTAGTAATATATTCCATTTTAACTTGTTAAAAAAATAATCCATTAAAGAAAATTTTGTAACCTCTAACATTAACGGGTGGGGATCTTTTCATTTTTCAAATCAAGCAAATGAAAGGTTTTATTTTAAGAGAGAGAGAATTATGAGAAAAATAGTGATGGTTAGATAATTTGGTGACAGATCAATTACTCTCTCCGTCTTAAAACAATTGTAACATTTTTTTTATTGTATTAAAATAATTGTCGCTTTAAAATATTAATGCAGTATTTATTATTGTTCCCTTATTTATTGAATTTTATTTTAACTTAACTACTCCATTAATTACAATTAATAAGAATATTTTAATAAATAATAATTTTACTATAAAAATTAACATAATTTAAGACGGAGTGAGTATTTAACTTTTTTGTATTTCTGTCTCTAAAAGCTGGCCTTCAAAAACACCCTATAATTCAAATCTCGAAAGAAGTTGCCCAACCTAAATTCTTAGAAAAATGTGTAGATTAACTTTCACTCCCGTCACGTTATAGGCCGCGATTGGTATTCAGTCACAAGGCACCTGTGTTGATATTAGGTAGCTTCCATTAAGCATCAACAATGACTCTCGGAACACAACATGAGCACGAGCTTCAATAGAAGAAGCATTGCATGTAATGTATGATGTTCTGAAGAATCCTAGACCACAGTTTAAAGAGCCAAAAGAAGGAAGGATCATGCACGAAGAGATTACGCCATGGCCAAATAAAGTGACACATTGTATCCCAAATAGCAAGTCGCTTATTACTATATATTAGCTTCACTTCATCATGGGTCACAACTCACAATATGTGTCGTTTTAACTTGAGAGTCAAAACAAAACAAAACAAAAAATGAAACAAACCAAATTAAAATAAAATGTCTCGTTTCATGTATTTTGTCCCCTTTTCAGCAAAAATTGGCAATTTATAGTTCATGTCATTGTGACACGTTGCTTAAGTCAAATGGAGCACTATCTAGATCAAGATAAAGTGGCACGAGTCATTTAGCAGAATTTGTGGTGACGAGGAGGACTGTTCTGTTGCACACATTACAGATTTTTTTTCACGTTCCATCTTAATCAGCGGTGAAGTATGAATTCGAGCTTTAGAAATGGAGAACTGTTAAAATTTCAGTGAGATTTTTTTTGTTTCCTGTGTGCTTTTATCTTACTCAAAATAATTAGATTTTACAATTGCTCGCAAAATAAAACGTACCTAGATAAAACTCGAATTTTGGAAGTTCGCACAATTTGTATGATCAACCAATAATTTATGAGCTTTGATCAATTTTTATACTCTCTCAATTTTTATTAGAGAAGCCTTTGAAGATGCATTCTTTTTCATAGTTTATCTGACCAGAGACAGTTCACGTAAACATACATCACAGCCACAAATCTTCACGAACATCATATTGGACCTTTGACATGTACATATTTCATATGCTTTTGTTCAATCGACTTAGAAAGAAGTCAAGGAACACAATTGCTTGCAAGTAGACCACATGCCAAAAATGACTCTAATTGACTCGTAATCTATCAAACATGTCTTATAGGGTCTGATTCCTACTTTCATACACATAGTGTTCCATGATGAATTAATGGGAATTTGCGACATTATCTCATGCTCTCTCTAGTAATCTGCAAACTCTGGACTTAAATATTCTCGCCATCATGGTTTAAACGTATGACTTAACCTACGTTTGAATACACATTTTTCTCATTGCAGTTGCACAATGGAAGCTCTTTTGACGGTGAAAACCAAAATCTACTATTTATAGCTTCAACGTAAATGTGATATTTTTCCGCGATTTTGGAAGTTTCCACACATATCCAAACAAATGTTCATACTTTTTTTTTAACTCTTTGAAGTTTTCAAAAGTTTTAGATTTGGGTCTCATTATATACATAGCTTAAAGGATGTATGTTTACAATTTTGTTTTGTTTTCATAATAATTTTATAGATCATACTAACAAATGTCCTAAGAGATCCCCTAAAATAACGTCCTAAGAGATATTATTTAAAAAAGTTTATCATAAGAAATTTTGTTTTGTAAATATCGTCAAAGTAATAATTACTACAACATTTTCTATAAAAAAAAAAATCATCTTTTTTATTTCTTAAACATTGTCATAAAGGATATTTGTTAGCAATATCTTGTTTTTGTTAATTTATCTAGAACAATATATCAGAGGAGATGCATCATTTTGAACTCGATTTTCTCATTTTCAATTTTACCCATTCATTTAAACTATTTTAGCATTATTATAATATTATCAAAATTATAAATTAAAAAATTAGCTAAAGTTTGAAATACTCCATAACAAAAGAAATGACAATCATTAACAATATGAATAATATTGATCACTATAAAAATCTTATTTTTCATTTATAAAAACTAAAAAGCTTATTTTAATCTTATTTACTACAAATATTTTATTCCATTTTTATCTACAATTAAATAAAATATAAAATCAAATAGACGAAAATGTTTGAATCCGCCTTTCCCTTTAAAATATAAATAACTTAAGTTGTCTAAATAATTGGGCATTATTACGATCAATTCGGCGTGTCTATCAGATCATTTACTTCTCAAAAAAAAATGATTAGTTATTCGCTTGATATGGATGTCAAATATGTAGGTTATCTGACGAGAAAATAATGCTTGAATTTTCCAGTAGAAGGAGGATACATTGCAACATTTATTTGATAAAATTAAGTTGCAAACTTTTCTGTGGTTGAAGGTGAAATACATTAATTTTGCTTTTCAATATCATATGTGGTAGCTTAATCCCTTTTATGTTGTTTAGTGCTTTGTAACAACTTGTTTTGGCTTTTCATTCTTCTTTATTGTTACTTTTGATGTAATTCATTCTTCTTTTCTTTAATTTTTTTCTGTCACTTTTTGTGCTCGGAGGACAAGGTTGTTTGGTTTTTATAATTCCTTTTTGCTTAAAAAAAAAAGAATTATAACTCATTTTAGCGTAGTCCCTTAAAAAAGAAACTGCTAACATATATGACTGGCTGCGATTTATTTATTGTGAAAGATAATATCAAAATGATTTAATTCATATATATTGGTGTAAATGTGAATCCATTACCAATCAGTCATAGTCATTAAATTATTAAAAACGAGAAACTACCTTGACCAAAATATTAAAATGATTTAATTCATATATATTGGTGTAAATATGTGTACATTATCAAACGGTCATAATCGTTAAATTATTAAAATCGTCTGACTTAACATAATTGTTTGTGATTTATTGGTACTATATACAAATTATGAAGGAACTTTTTGAGTTGGCTTCAGGGTCGGGTCAAGGGAGCTGCCATTAAAGTAAGGGCTTTAGGCCCTTGATTTTTTTAGGCCTCGTATTTTTGTCTATAAAAATATTTTTGTACGTCAAATTTTGTAAGCATGTTCACTCGAAGCTTAAGTGGTATGTAAATGAGTAGTTGTAATTCATGTTGCAAGTTCGATTTCAATGCTAGCTATTTTATTGGTTATATGAACCATACTTAAATTCTTTTAGCCTTCGGATTCCTATCTAATTTAATGTCGGTTGTTCTAAATATATTAATTCAATCTTATCCCATCCCATGATCATAAATAGTTTTAAAGTACGTATTATCCTATAAAACTAGAAAAGCGCGTTTTAGATAAATTTACTCCCTACGTATACCTATTCTTTTTTTTTGGTAATAACCTATGTATACCTATTCTATTCTACCATTCATATTACCTCACATATCAATTAACTAAAAAAATTTAAAATCAATTGAGATAATCAGATTCATAAATGTGGCATAATTAAGTTATACACCCTATATAAGGTGGTATAAGGTCAGCGTAATTCATAGAGAAAAAAATACGCAGAATGTCAGTGCAATTCATATAGAAAAAATTCACACTGTTCTAAGCAAACATCCACAATTAAGAATGGTGGTCTTCAACAAAATTATCCCTTTATCGATTTTCATTTTCTTGTTATCCTTCTTTATCAATTTGAGCTTCTCCTGTCCTAAGTCAAATTGTGACGGAAAAAATGGGCCTCTAGCCTTATTTTGAAGTACAATGTATTTGTAGTTCTCGCGGTTGATTCAAATGGATGCGGGAATTACAGTAAAGTACAAGATGCTATCGATAATGTTCCAGCCTTGAGCCCCCATGCCACTCTTATAATCCTCAACACCAGAACATAGAAGTATGATCAAGTCAATTCTTATTTATAATATGATTAGAATAGGTTAAATATATTACTAAAAAAATTAAAACTATAGTAAATAAGCTTTTTATATCATTATGAATTTTTGTTGTCTAATTGTATCCTTGTGGAGAAGGTAGTGATCCAAACCAACTTGATTCTTCAAGGTCAAGGATATCTCAGTACGACTATAGAATGGAACGACACTGCAAATTCCACCGGAGGGACTTCCCATAGCTGCTCCTTTGTGGTTTTTACGTCAAAGTTCACCGCTTACAGCATAAGTTTTAAGGTAAAATTGATGTTAATATCTTTTTTTTTTCTTTCATATATTTAATTAATTCATATTTTTTTCTGGAAAAAACATAACACAGCTCCTCCTGCAAAGCAAGGAGATGTTAGGGCACAAGCGGTGGCACTAAGAGTTGGTGGAGACCAAGCGGCATTCTACGGATGTGGAATTTATGGTGCATAAGATACCTTGGGAGGTATTACTACAAAGAATGTTTTATTGAAGGATCGATTGACTTTATATTCGAAAATGCTAGGTCATTTTTTGAGGGGCATATATTTTCAAAATCTTGCATTGTAGTCTCATTTTTTAAAAATTCAAATTGACCACGATTTTTTTAAAATTTGTAAATTGACCCCTAAATTTAACCAAAATTACCATTTGGCCCCTTTAAATTTGCAAATTGGTCATAATAATTTTTTGGGAAATTACAATTTGACCACTAAATATTTAATAAATACAATTTGGCCCCTTGAATTTTGCAAACTGGCCACTATTTTAAAAAAGTTGACAAATTTTTTAAATTTTAAAAAAGTAGCCCAAAATTAATTTTTGTCGAAACAAAAACATATAGAAATAAAGACAAGAGTAATTAATTTGACTTTGCTATTTGTAACATGCAAGATTGTTTCATAAATTCTATCAAATCCAAAGTGGACGAGGGGGATGGATGTATCAGGCTTTTTTTTCAACTGTAGCAATATATTAAAAATTAATCACCAAACCATAGTTTTAAAACTCGGCTCGGTCATCGACTCGGCAGGGGTACTGGGTCACTGGGTCAATGGTCGAACCACTAGATCATTGGTCGAACCGCATGACTGAACCGGAACCACTTGGATGACTCGGTTCGTTGACTCGGTCTTAGATTAAATTTATATAGTTATTTAACCGGATTAAATCGGATTGAATCGGATTGACTC
>Ga0315915_1007704_pt1 | contig 12797 bp, 8 predicted proteins | sample MpolbnodulesMG_FD_207738 | JGI IMG/M metagenome (GOLD analysis project Ga0315915, IMG submission 207738) | Medicago polymorpha root nodule microbial communities from Los Angeles, California, United States - branched nodules | ecosystem: Host-associated > Plants > Roots > Nodule | place: USA... | reverse complement strand
AAAAATTGAAAACGCCTCCAAAGTAATTTTCTCTCATTAGTGCAAAGACTGAACTAGGAAAAATTTCCTACTTGTTTACTTGCATGTCTATCAAAATATTTTAAACTACGTAGCACCAATTCAAGGCATGTGTCGTTATTGAACACCGACACATGTGGTTACATTCAATTATTCAACTTTCTAAAATTATTATTTCAGGTATCATGTGTCGGTGTTAGTGTCGTGTCTGTGTCAGTGCTTCATAGATCTTAAATAATATAAAGCGAATCAAAAAGTTGTAAGCGAAGTCGCATGAAGATTTATCTTCTTTTCAGCTCTATTTAAAAAATTGAAATACCTGGAACAAGGCAAAATGGATAAGATGAAGAAGTAACTGAGGCTTCCCAAACCAAAAATATTTGTCTGAGCCTTGAACGAGGGGCATCCCTTGGACCACAGCATGTCTTTCTTTGATTTCAATGGCCATCTTTGACAATGTGACTTGAAGTTTTGTTCCAACAGCCAAAATTATCTGCACCCAATTAAATGATCTATATACTTGTAATCCCAACCAAAGGTTATCAAATTGAGTTTCACAAAGCAAGCTTTTTTTTAATGTCAAAACAAGTGACATACCAAACTTATAAGCTAATATATCATATACCAATCTCTAAATAATTTAAAAATAAAGTCATAAATCAAATGATGCAAAAAAGTGGCTGACTAAACAAAGTTGACAGAAAAAGTGGCTAGCTACACCCAGTTTAGGTGGTAATGATTCATAATACTGAACCAGAATTCAAGATGAGATTCATGTCCAATATAGATGCACGCTAAAAATTCGTATTGATTGAGTTCAGTTTTGTATCGAACCGAGATACAACTCGCATGTATCATATGCTATTGGCACCCTTCATCTCAACCAATCTTCAAATTTTGTACAGAGAACAGAATACTTACGATGACAGGAATTAAGGATCCCCAAAACATAGCATGCCATCCTGAAAAATAAAACGGATTAACCAATTGAATATTCAACTGCAGAAAAGTAAATTCGATAGGAAATAATTGAGGAAAAAGTTAACAATTTGCTTACCATCAACATTTAGGACAAGGAAAACAACGAATGATGCCCAAAGGACAGGACTGTCAACAACATAGCGCACTTAGTAAGCATGTATTTCAATTTCCAAACCAGTTATTGCGCAGAAAAAACGTAGAAAAATAATGCTTCATATGCATAGTGTAAACATGTTACCTGACTCCAACAACCACCTTGAAGTCATCCTCCAAGGATCTTTTGATATATTTTTGAAAGTTAAATTTACTTCCTGGTGAGAGGTGGACCTGCACAAGATGCACGGTCAAGTAACGGATGCGAATTCGAACATTTAAAGATATTTTATAGAGTACGACTCACTGAGATAAATCCGTTGCGCAGAGTTAGGTAGTCAGATTTCTTGACAGACCTATAGAACTGTCTAAAGAAGCAACTCTGAAATTTGCAATAAATGGAAGAGATGGTTAAACGTTTCCTCAATGAAGCAAGATAAATTGAACTTATGAAACAGCATGCGTATTAGTAAAGTTGGTCTTACTATATAGAAGAAGATTGGGATTTTAGTCCAAAAAGTGGCATGTTGTCTAACAAATGATGTTTCATGTGTAAGACGGAATCTTGAAGGATCTACATGATAAATGCACAACAGAGGCATGAAATTGCATGTAGCAGCATTTGAAAATAAAATTGGTATGTTTAATGGTAAATCTAAGGAATTACTCCCTCCAGTCCTAGATATAAGAAAAGATTCTTTTTTCAGGTTAATTGAATAAATATGTATTTAGTTTATATTATAGTCTTGATACATTAATTGTTCAATGAACCTTTAAAAAAAATATTCTCTTATATTTAGGACCGCAGAGAGTAATAGCTTTCATAATCAAAGAAGAAAAGCAATTAAAGATCAATGTCATACCATTGGCAAACTCATATCCGTGAGACGATGTCTCTGCCTCCCATGCCTTCCATCCTCGTATCTACATAAAAGAAATCCTCAATCACCAACTAAGTTACAAACTCTTGATAAAAATCATTCATGTGCTTTCACCTAACAAGTTAAAAGTTTGTGGTAAATGTTCACGACAAGCTTCTCCATGTCAAGTACTCAAGTTGATGTACCTTAATTTGATCTTGGGTTGGGATACTATTACTGTGAAATGGTCTCATATACAGTCTTCAACCTATACACACAATTCTGCACCACTTTTCATGACAAGCTTCTCCATGTTCTAGTTACCGCTTATACTATCAAGAACCGAGGCAGACACACACCGGAACAACACTGACATTAACATGTAGACACCGCTAATAATTTGAAAAATGAAAGTGATTGAATGTAAGCACATGTGTTGGTGTGTTCTCAGTGTCATATCAAATACCAGACACACCTTCAAGCATCTGCGTTTGTGTCTGTGCTTCGTAAGAAAATTACTAATAATGCGCTCGGCTCCCTTTTTCACCTCCTCCCCTCCATTTGGAGGAAATACTAATAGGACACAGATTTGAGCCAATATTCCTTAATTTAAACTAAGTCTTATAGAAGAAATAAGAACATAACAAACAAACAAATACAAGAAGTTTCAACCATCTAAAGACATAACTTATTGACCATAAATGTATAAATCTTCCATGCATCATTTTTCCACAGAAAGAAAAAACAAAAGTATACCAAATCAGTATCCTCAAAATGCATAGATTGAGCTAAATAACTTAAATATTCAACAACCAACACACAAAGAAAGACGCACAAACCTTTAGTCTCCCGAGGAGCATTGTGACAGCACTGTATACCACATGAAGGACGGCTAAGAAGAATATGAGGATGTGTAACTGGTGCAATCCATTGACAGATATAACGGGCTCTTGTCCCTACAACAAAGATTTGCCGCTAAGAATGAAAGCAGTGATGAAATAAATAAGATAAATGAAATTGACAAAAGGAAATAGAAGTTGCAGAGGATTTGTATTGAAACCTGACCAATAAGAGGAATTAACATTTATAAATTATAATAATAGGTGTAAAATATATTCTTTTCTGCATCATGCATAAATTCATTGCTATTCTTTAACAAACAGAACGATGTTCCAAAATATGACTATAAAAATGTTATTGTTCTTCAAAGGTAAGTCTGCAAAGTGCTATAAAAGAATGGGAGTGCTAATGGATCTGGATTCACTACATTAGAAAATGCACGCGCTATACACATTCATTGATCTCGGTTACTGATTTGAGATCGGCCAACTTAGATTACACTTTCACCAAATTATCTTTAAATAATTAAGATTTTATTTATTTATTCATTAGAGAAATATAAAGTATGGCAACATAGTTACCTCCTTGCAGTTGTAAGGGGTAGCATCTTCTGCTAAATATCTGCGCTCATAATAGAGAAGTTTCCTATGATGTTCCTCTTCATCATTTTTTGCATCGCGGGTAGCTCTATATGGACATGGCAGCAGTTTGTCTGTGGCATAGGCAGGCATGCATATTTTAACCATGTAGCTCTGTCCAAACGTCAAAAGCAAAGAAAGGAAACCTAAAATCATCAATTCTGCAACAAAAATAAAAACAAATTTAACATTGATTGAAGAAACATAAGAGAAATAATTATAATTATCATCATCATTAGTGTTCCACATAAATCTGAAAAGAAAACAATGACATAACAAGAAAGTTAACTCAACATGAGTCAAAGTGTCAAACTGCTTTGAATTATGAAGCACCGACAACGGACACGACACTCACACTGACGCATATTGACAATGATAATAATTAGAAAAATGCAATAAATCGAACTCGTCTTTAATCTAAAGTGTTGGTACTAAGTAATTCTTCACAACTAATAATCTCTTGACTAAAATCTTACCAGCTTTGACTTTCTCTAGAGCTTCAAGCAAAGCCCTCTTCTGTCTATCTCCCAGCCACTGAAAAAACACAAAACACTCATCAATCATTCAGCCATGAACAATGATTTAATAAACTCAATAACCAAATCAACCCCTCAACTTCAAAAATTTCTAAAATTGCATTTTTTATGACACTATTTCAACAACTATAAAAACATCAATTTGTCACATCAAAAAGAATGAAAGAAAACAAATTTTGTGAAGACTATTAATGCACATCACATCAAAGAAACAACAATAACAAACAATTGAGAAAACAAAAGTCTTCACAAATTCCGACATAACCAAAGATGAAAACATTTATGCACATCACATCAAAGAAACAACAATAACAAACAATTGAGAAAACAAAAAAGATTGTTTCAAATTGGTTTCATACCGTTCCAATTTTGTGAAGACTTTTCTCAAGAATGAAAGAAACCAAGATGAAAACAGTACAAACACAACCAACAGCCCATGTTGGTGTCTGATCAAGGTCTTTAGAACTTCCACTGTCTTCACTTGCAGCCATAGCCACACTTCCATTGTACAACCATGCAAATAAAACCAGACATAAAAACAACCTTTGTTTGTACTTCGACATAACCATAGTTGAAACAAACAAAAAAAAACACAACCACCGAAAAATGTGGAAAAATTGAAAATTTAAAAATTTAAAAAATGGGTGTTTAGAAGGAAAATGATGATATGGGTTTGTTGAGAATGAGATAAAGATAGCAACTTTATGCCATACTCTGATATGGGTTGGTTTTGAAAATTGAAAACTGAAAATTGAAAATGGTATCTTTAGAAGCCGCGTGAATTTGTTTGTATTAATTGATGAAGTTATGATATTAGGTAGAGAGAAAAAAGTTTATGGTTCTGATTATGATTATGGTAGAGTGGTGGCAGGCTTGTAGTATGTTGATTTTGATGCAAATTTAGTATAGTATAAATTAAAATGATTCACTTTGATATTGTATACTATTTGTACCACTTCAACAAAAATTAGTTAATTAAATATATGGTTTGTGTGATAACATTTTTTCAGTTGTGTGATCACTATTTTTTCAGTATTTAGAAGCTGAAAAATATGGTCACGCAACTAAAATGCGTGTGACCATTATTTTTCCACTTAGTTAACCAAATAAATAGTGGTCACGTAACTAAAAAAATGTGATCACACAGACCATATATTTGGTTAACTTAAATTTTCTATAGTGATTCGAAGGAGTGTTCACATTAAGAGTATCTACCTGCTTTTTTTTATCTGAGCATTTTTACACGTAACCGTAAAGATTAATTTTTTAAGTTTTATAAGACTATAATGATTACAAAGTTATTTTTAAGAGATTTAAGGGTGTTATATTTTTAAGGTGATAAGAGATCTCTAATCATCTCTCATGCGTGTTTTTTTTTTTTTGGTCAACCATCTCATGCGTGTTATCAGGGTATATTATGAAGTAATAAAACAAATATGGTACCAAGAATGTATCAACTTATTTAAAAACAGCATTGTATCAGAAAAAGAAATAAGATAATAATGCTAATGATAGTAATGGCATGCATGAGCCGTGTGGAAAAATCAGGCTTGCAATCTGGCATCAATCAAGGAAAAAAGGAAGGTTCTGCAAAGATTTTTATTCACAAAGGAAATAAAGAAGTTGTCACTCTCATTTAGTCAATAATAGTTTTTTTTCCACACGTTGCCTCTGTTGCATGTAATGTAAGGGGTTTTTCCACACGATATTCATTCATTCAAATCGATAGATTACATCAGATACAAACATCGCTAAAAACGTAAAGGGTGAATCTGCGAACAAACTCACAACACCCAAGTTAATAGCATAAAACAACAAAATGCCTACAAATAAAATGATAAAACCTAAGTCACCGAAATTCACATGCTTCCGGATCTTCAACGTTGACGCCCAAATCATTGGTTGAATTTGTAATTAACCGATGCCGATCTTTCAATAGGAAATAAACAAACACCGCGACAAGACGCGAAATCAAACGTCGCACAAGACGACGAACAATCACAACGCCGCACTTAGATGACGAAATCACAAAAAAAACACAAAAGAAAAAACTTGATATATGTGAAAACCACTTATTTAGATTGAAAGAAAAGAGAAAAATGATGTCGAGGGGTGATTCTAGGTCAAAAAATGACCAACAACCACCCCTCCTCGATGAACGAAGGAGAAATAAAGTTTAGAGAGAAGTTGGAGTTTCTCTCACTACAAAAACTAATTTCAACTTGATATTGATGCCAAAATTGGTTTTTGTTAGTTTTATATATATATATAATAATTTCTTTCAAAAAAATTAATTATGATTGTCGGACCATTTAGAATATTTGAATTTAATCAAAATTGTTTTTAGAGTCGCATATATGATTGGTTGAGATTGTTTGATAATAGAAAAGGTTTTAATTAGTCTCCATGAACTTAACTCAATTAGTAGGGATATTACATTATCTATGTATGGGTCAGAGTTTGAGTGTTGGATTTTTAGCCACTAAACTACTTAATAAAAAAAAGGTTTTACTTATGTCTAAAATTTAAACTCCTCTTTTCATTAATGAAAATTTATATGGATCTCTTTAAATAATTAAATATCATATTTGGTTTTCATGTGTTAGAAAATATATCCTTCGAATGAACATTTTGATTCTCTGAAGTTTTGTTAGATATGTATGTATCATTCAATCATTTAATTGCAAATTTTTTATATTTAATTATTTGAAAGTAAGTTTAATTTCTTGAATTGATTGGGAGTCCATTTGATTAGAAAAGGAGGTTGGTGGTTTTGGGGTGAGGAGAATTAGGGAGTTTAATTTGGCGTTGTTGAGTAAATGGTGTTGGAGGCAGGTGGTAGATAGAGAGGTTATGTGGTTTAAACTCTTGGCCGCTAGATATTGCCTAGTGGGGGTGGTTGCAGGCTGGGGGTAGGGTGGTGTCGGCGTGGTGGAGGGAGATAGTTAACATATGTGACGGTGTCGGTTCAACATTGGGTAGTTGGTTCCCCAACAATTTGTGTCTAAAAGTCGATAACGGTATCAGTACTTTTTTTGGTTTGATAGGTGGATTGGTGATGTCCCTTTTTGAGTTAGATTTCGTCGCTTATTTGATTTAACCGAAAACAAATTGTTAATTGTGGCGCAAATGTTTGATTTGGGGTGGGACGAGGGAGGCGTGGAAGTGGAGACGGGTATTATGGGTTGGGGGGGGGGGGGGATGGTAGAGGAGTGTAGGTCTTTGTTGTTGACTTTTGTGTTGCATGTTGATATCGACGATGTCTGGGCGTGGATCCTGGATCCATCAACATGGCATACGGTTAGAGGGGCATATCGCACCGTCACATACCGGACGCCCTCCAATAAAGTTAATTCGGTCTCCGTAGACCTTTTATGTTTGGGTCTTAGCTAATTGTTGTTATTGTTGTTGAACCTTTGATGTAATTTTTTAACTATCTTCTCTTGCACATCTTATGCTGGGGAGATAGTATGTTGAGTTTAATATATTTCATTTTGATCTTTTAAAACAAATTAAGTTTAAATTTTAAATTAATTTTGCTTATAGGTCTTGGTATACCTAACAAAACTACAAGATATCAAAGAACTTTCGTATCACTTAAATATTTTTCCTTCTTTGTGCGTGTTTTCTTTTTAATTGACAACTTGGTTTTTGTTCGGATATGCAACAAGATTAACATAAAGACAATTTGGTAATAGAACTTAAAATGATCGATAGAATAAATTTGATAGTTGTAGGATTATTTGATGTGTTGGGTCGTAGATTCTAATATATGAGATGTGTTTAAGTCGTTGAGCAATTTGACAAAAAAGTTATATATTTATTTTTTAGAATAAATAATAGTTTTTGTTTAGGTTAAATATGTTTAAAGTCTCTACAAATATGCGACCTTCCAACATTATACTCTAATTAAATTTCATTATATTTTTAGTCCCCAACTTTTTTTCTTTTTTTTTATTAATTTTTAATTGTTTTAATTAACTAATAAAATAAATATATTTAGTCCCTAAGAGTAAGGCCATACTTAACAGTATTTTTTTATCTTTGAGTTTTAACCCTTTCCTTTTCTTACATTGCAATGTGGCCACGTGCCAATTGAGATTGGTTAAATTTAAGGGTGAAGCTTGAAAAATCAATCCTCCCTTCTGAAACCTTAGCCATTCATTAAAAATAATATCTGAAGTACATAGGCATTTACATTTGCCAAAAAAAAAAAATGTAAATCTAAATTTAAATACAATCATGGAAACAAAGACACTCATGGAAGCTTATTTCCGATAGTTTATTTTGAATGTTTATTAGGGGAGTTGAGCAATCATATCTTATCTGAACTTAGGGAAGCAAAGACCTTCGTACCTAGCTAGTTGTAATCCCCACAAGAATGAAAGATGATTGAGATTTGAGAGTGTATCAAATTGGATTCTTCTTTCAATCACTTTCATGATAAAAGTTTTAGTGATTAGCCATGGATTATGTTAGATACAAATTATAGCATATCATTAATGAAAAAGAAGGAAGAAGAAATTGTATTGTCTACCTTTGAATTAGGTTGATGAAGGATAATTGCCAGAAGGATGAGAGGGATGACTACCCTCATTCCGTTTAGCACCAGAATGTTCAGGATAGTTTAACCGTCTGATGGGATGACGTTTAAATAGCTAAACGGCTGAGGGCAGGGACCTCTCATTGGACTTAGCTAAATGGTCCAACCCATCACGGTCCATTTAGAAAGAATAGCCCAATCACACATATTCATCAACTAATTAGTGCTTAACACAATAGACCATAATTTATATTATGACATTAACTTATAATAATTGATTACTGTCAATCCATAATTGATTAATTAAATAATTAATCCAACATTTCATTCCCTCTCCTTCCACGATTTTGTATCTATTTATCTCTTGATTTTTTTTTTATTTTTCTCTCTCTATTGATCTTCTCTCTAAAATTTAGAGATAGACACAAATTATAGAAGGAGAGAGTGAGTGGAAGGAGAGGATCAAATTCCTCTATTAGAATGACTCGAACCATGAGAGGACGTATAAGTAAATATGTTCATACAATAAAGACTACGGAAAAATACTTTATCCGTTAGTGCTAATTATTTGGTAGTACCCACTCAAATTTGATGAATCATTTTTACTATTATAGTAATTGTTACTATTAAGAGTGTTCTGACTACATTCGATAACATTTTGCTTAAAAAATATTTATGACCAATGTATAAAGTTTATTTCTTGTTAAGATTCTTTTTGTTCAATAAAAACTTGAAATTCCTATCGGTCTGAGTATATATCATCCACGAACAATTGCAAAGTCTAATTTTTTTTAAGACAATTGAGATATAATTAAAGAGTCAACATCTTCTAACAAATATTTTTTCATACAATCGTCTGGTGATCCAACGCTGGACAAGATGATTAAACAACTAAAATATTTACTGCTTTGTGTCACCCTGTTGGCTGATAGTGATATCTGTTTGTACATAGTACAATTCTTCACACTAGACTACAACCCTCATCAGTCATCACTTATCATCCACGCCTCACGGCTTCAACTGTCGATGTAATAACTAGCCATTGTGCAATCATCAAATGACACATGTAACATGTTGCTTTACATAGTACCATTGTGTTTTAGGGACCACTGTCGTCCCACAAATTTTTGTATTTATGAGGCAATCATATTAGCAAAAACCCACATTAAATCAATAGATCACATTAATAAAAAGCAAATGCATTTTCTCTGATTTTACAATATCATGTTTTTCATGTATTTTTGCATTATCTATGTATCTAATTGCAACTTTTATATGCAAATAAATTCATTCAAAATTTATCACTGCATCTGAAATGATACTTAGATTATGTGAAATTTTGGGTTTAAACTTGGGTCACCATATTCCCTCTCTCTTTAGCTGTATATTTATTTGAATATGTGTTGATCACTAGGTCAATAACAAAAGAAATAAAATAAAATACTTAATTAATTTATTTATTTTTATCATAAAACTCAGTTATAAGTGTGTTCATACCCCTTTTTACGATTAATGTAATCATACTTTTTTAAAGGAAAAAGAATATAAAAACAATCTCATATGATTAAATTTTGTAATTCTTATTGTAACGCTTGAAGAAGACCGGTGCATATGTTACTTCTTAGAATCTCTCCAAAAAAAAATGTTACTTCTTAGAAGTCAAAAAGCATTAATTTTGCATGGAATTGGCATGAGATAGGAACTATTCAATAATTTGGTGCGGAATAATTTGCTTCATGGAATTGACTGGTGAAAGAGTTTGACGGAGGCATATCTAGCGACTAACTTGCTCTGGCCAAATCCTCATTTGGGTAAGTTTGTTTACTATATTTACCTTAGAGCCTTTTTTTTTTTTTTTTTAAACTAGGTGTCATCCGCGTGTAATTACGGAGATTAATGTCTCGAGTATTGTAGGACTTAAATAAGCAGCAAGCTCTCCCTAAAAATTTTAACGATGATGCATGCCCGATGCTACATTCGAACTCAGGACCTTGCTTATCTAACCGCTCTCCTAAGAACATTGTTAAAGATTTTATTAAAGAAAATTTTGTCATAAAAATACAAATTGTTACTTCTCAATGCAATAATTGCACAATTTTTTAATACAAACTTACCATATTTAGTACTTTAATCAATACTCTAAAAACACTTGTTAGCCTTCTCTTTATTGTATAATCAAACATAATGAAAGTTTGTGTGTAATCCAATTTTTCATAGTAAATTTTAAAAAAAGATGAATTTTCAACCGTTGAACTTGGTCTTTCCTATTTTAAAAGTCTTTTTATTCTTAAACCAAAAGCGTTCAACTCCAATTGCACAATTTGAATTGAAAGGCAAGGTTACCGGAAATCATTAAGGCTAAATGGTGAAGCATTAAAGTCAGTGATTGAGATTGACTTTATTTTTTTTTTTTGTACAAATATATTTTGTGATTCATAACGTACGAGACAGCCAACTACATAAATTAGTACCATCAATGATTTGATTATTTTCTTATTGGATATTGACATATTGTATATGTTCATAGTATATAATCCACCGGCAAATCCAATTTTTATTTATATAAAAATAAAGATTTTTGTACCAAAAAAAAAATAAAGATTTATCCGGTATACACCCCATTTAAAAAATATTTACGCATGCATTCAATCAAATTATACTATGTAAATATTCGTGAATACATATATAAAAATGGTTTACACCGTTAATGCATAAAAATTAATCTCTAAAATATCATAAGCTTAAATTTATATCTTATCAAATATAGTCTAAGTTGTTTTAGGAGTAATGTTTTAAAGGAAAATGTTTCTTGGCATACAAAGAAATGTTGACTCGACCAAAGAATGCAGCAAAAAAAATCTCGACCAAATAAAAAGGAAGGTCCACCGTGGGCAATCGCGCCGGTTTTCTTCTTCACCGGAGGCGAGGTATGTTGGGGGGGAGCGGGTTCCAAGCAGAGTGCCACCATATGGGGGGGAAAGGGGTGAATGGACTGTTGTGAGACCGCGACGGAGGAAAGTGTTCGAACAGGCAGATGGACAACGGGACAGGTTTCTTGCGGTTCAGAGGCGCGGAGAAGGATGGGGCGATCATCAGCGACAGTGGTCTAGATCAAGGGTTCACACCGGTTCCGATTGGGGATTTGGCAACGAGGAGAGATTACCAAGTCAGACCTTCGACAGAAAGGCTGCCCTGCAGTACTCAAAGTCTGGCAGCAAGTGGGGGAGGCAGCAGCGACGTAGGGCAGAGCCAGAAGGATACAGCACGGTTGCGGTGTCCAGGGACCAGCAGATTCAACGGCGGCGACCTTGGACAGATGCCGGCAGAGGGCGAGCGCGATACAGGGAGGCGGCTCCCCATCAGCTGTTTACACGTAAGGCAAGGGAGGCGCGCGTACGGACAGCTGTAGGTAGAGGGCGAGCGCGCGACAGTGTGGCTTCCCATCGCCGGTTTCCACGCAAGGAAGGGGAGGAGGCAGCTGGGCATGGACGTTGGCTGCAGCATGAGCATTGGCACCGGGATCCTATCGAGCTCGACGATACGGGCACGGGTAAGCAACCTTTCGTATCCTTTTATTTCACAAATGTGCCTGAAGATATTTCATATATTGCCTTACGCCAAGGTTTTGAGGTCTGTGGAATATTGGAGGATGTGTATTTGGCGAAGAAACGGAATGTGAATGGTGTTCGGCTTTGTCCGTTTTGGTAAAGTGCTGAATGTCGAAAAATTGTTGAAAGCGTTAAACAATGTCTGGTTTGGGGACTGTCGGGTGGTGGCCAAGGTAGCGAGTTTTGATAGGTTCGGGAATAGGAAAAACGATGTGCGGGTTAAGGCCGAGGTAGATAACCTTAATGGGGGCGCAATATTAATGTTATGAGAGATAATTTTATGGGTAAAGAGTGCGGCGTGGGCGCAGAGGATGTCGGCCGTGGCAAGGCGAAGTTGGAGGTGGCGGTTGATAACGAGGGGAAAGAGGAGTACCAGAGAGATGTTAGGAAGGGCCTATTTGAAGCGAAAAAGTTTAATCAAGTTTTTGTTCCTAAGTATACATCCCTAGACAGTGACATGTCGTGGGCGGCCAAGGGAGTGGTGGTGTCTGTGTTGAACAGTGATGCGATATCAGTTGTGCAACGCAGAATCTTTGACGCGGGCTTTGTCAATTTGGTTATTATCCCGATGGGCGCTGATAAGGTTTTTTTACGTTCCCTGGATGACGTCGACGTCAGTACTACGTTGTCCGGTGCAAGTGACTTCTTTAATAATTTCTTTTCGCAACCAGTGAGGTGGA
>Ga0315915_1007701_pt1 | contig 12798 bp, 14 predicted proteins | sample MpolbnodulesMG_FD_207738 | JGI IMG/M metagenome (GOLD analysis project Ga0315915, IMG submission 207738) | Medicago polymorpha root nodule microbial communities from Los Angeles, California, United States - branched nodules | ecosystem: Host-associated > Plants > Roots > Nodule | place: USA... | reverse complement strand
TTATAAAGCAATCCAAAACACTCTGAAACCGAAAAAACAAAGGGTAACCTAGACTAAATTTTCTTTACACAATTATCCAAAAAATTTACACTATGGAATTCACCGGGTTCGTGTCGAACGTCTGAATACTGATCTTCGAGCAGGTGATATTTATAAGAGTACTATATTTCAACTTCCTCTTACTCGTATATTTCCTTGTTTAACATGTCTTTCTTATTGGGTTTATAGTTTTTCCTCAACATAAAGCTCAAGACAACACAACAGTACAAGGAGAAACAACATATGACTTAGAACCATCATCAAAGATTCAAACAAGATAAGTAAGTCTCATTATCATTGTTTGTCAAAAACATTTAACTAAGAACTGAACATTTGACCATCTTTTCTTTTAGAGCCGGAAAAGAGCAAGTGGATCTAAATCACATGTGGTTAGCAAGAAAAAAACCACCTCAAAGACTCAAAAGAGTTCAAGGGTAACTCTCCCGACTAACTCTGTCAAAAATTAAGGGGGCATACCTATTCATCAAATTGATAAAGGCAAAATTGTAGCAGATGCCTCTTCTGGTATAGAAAAGGAGACAAAAATCCCTAAGTCTAATGAGGGTAATCCTGACAATACCCCAATTTCACCTGAATCCCAGAAATCCAAAACAAACAATCCCAACAGGGGGCCAGAGAGTGCCACCTCTAGCCCTGGAGGTGATAAGGTAAAGGTTTAACCATTTCATATTAAAACATTATGATTATTTTAATTGACTACACTTAGTTTGTTTGCTCGCAGGATACTTCTTCAACTGCTGGGCAACATGCAAATCCGACTCCAAAATACTCTCCAATTTCTCCTTCTTTAATCCCTGGTGTCGAAGAAGTTGATAGTCCATTTTACATGAGTGATGAAGCAGGACCAAATATAATTGTTGATCTCACTAGGAAAGAAGTGCTTCGACAAGAAGACGAAATTCGAAAACAAGCCATTGCAGGTTTGTCCTTTACACCTAGTTTGTTTTTCTTGAACGGGTGTTCGGAGTTGTGTTCCAAACGAGGGACGAAGTCCAAAGCCCCGAGGCGTGATGACGCAGTTGGTAGCGAGTATACTGAGAAGTTTGATGAATCTGTTTTTCTGGATTTCATTAATCCTTTATATTGGTTTTTAGAGTTAGAGTGGCACGAATTTCTTTCTCTGTTGTAGGTGCTTGTTTTTGGAAGAGCTTTCTAGTTCGTTCGTTTGATCTTTTCTAAGTCTGAGTGGATCACTGAGTCAACTTTTAGGTGTAGTACCTTTTAAGTTTTTCTGCGTTCCAAGTTCTAGGAATAGCTCCTTTTATGAGGTCTTCGAGGTCGTAGGCTCCCGTCCCTGTTTTCATCGTGATCCTGTAAGGTCCCTCCCAGTTGGCGGCGAGTTTCCCTTCTTTAGAATCTTTTTGATTTCTTCGTAGGACGAGGTCGCCGACCTCAATTTCTCATTTGATGACTTTTTTGTTGTGTCGGGCCGCTATTTTTTGTTTTAGAGCGACTTCCCTTAGGGATGCTTCGCTTCTTATCTCGTCGATGAATTCGAGTTCCTCGCGTAGGTTGACCGCATTAGTGTCGAAGTCTGTATCGGCGCTTGTCCGCCAACTAAGCTCGTTTGTCTCAATGGGGATGACCGCTTCCGTACCGTAGGTAAGCCGGAATGGTGATTCACTAGTTGTGGAGTGAGGGGTAGTTCGATAAGCCCAGAGGACCATATGCAGTTCCTCATCCCAACTGGTTTTAACTTGGTCAAGCTTTATCTGTATTCCGCATAGGTTTACTTTATTCCCTGCTTCAGCGGCCCCATTAGCTTGAGCGTGTTCGACGGATGTGAAGCTTTGTTTGATGCCCTAGTTTCTTAAGTAATCTTGAAACTTGCGATCGGTGAACTAAGTCCCATTTTCGGAGACCACGAGTGCAGGTATTCCGAATCTTTCTAGGATGTTTATTTTGAAGAAACGGAATATGTTTTTTGCTCTGATTTTTGCGAGTGGTTCAACTTCGATCCACTTCGTAGAGTAATCTATTGCCACCACTAAGTATTTTAGTTGTCCAACGGCTTTGGGAAATGGTCTCAGTAAGTCGATTCCCCACCATGCAAAAGGCCAAGGAGAAGTTAGTGATGTGATCTCGGCTGGTGGGGCGATATGAATGTCTGCATGCCTCTAGCACTTGTCACATATGGTAACATAGTCCTTTGCGTCTTTGAGCATGGTGGGCCAGAAGTATCCTGCTAGTAAGACTTTTTTAGCGAGGGCTTTTGCACCGAGGTGTTGCCCTCATATGCCATCATGTGTTTCGGCAAGGGCTTCCTGGGCCTCGTTTGGTCCAAGACACTTGATAAGGGGAATGTGGAATCCTCTTTTGTATAAGGTTCCTTCCACCAGAGTGAACGAGCAGACCCTTCGTTTCAGTCTTGTCCTTTCGTTAGGATCTGAAGGGAGTTTTCCATTGGAGATCTATCAAATTAAAGGTCCCCGTCAATCCTGGACCTCGAAGATCGCATTGATTTCATGTAGGCGGGCTTTTTGCCTTTGAACGCTTGGTTTTGTAAGAACTTCTTGAATTACGGTTCTATTTCCGTTCGTGGTTCTTGTACTAGCTAATTTGGAGACAATATTTGCTCTAGTGTTTAGCTCGCGGGGAACGTCTACCACTTATATAGAATCAAATTCCTTTATTTTAGCTTGTACTAATAGGACGTATTCTTGCAGATGCTCTTCTTGGACTTGGAATTCGCCAGATACTTAGGAGGCTACGAGTTGTGAATCTGTGCAGATTTTAACCCTTTTAGCTCCCATGTCTTTGGCGACCCGTAATACGGCCAGGAAAGCCTCGTACTCTACGGTGTTGTTCGTCATTGCAAAACATAGTCCTAGGGACAGTTTGATTACAATTCCGTTATTGTTTTCGACGATTACGCCCGCTCCACTTCCCTTAGAATTGGATGACCCATCTACGAAGATTGTCCAAATTCCTTCCTCGTTTGCATCATCCGGGAAAGTCATCTCGGCTATGAAGTTAGCGAATGTATGTGCCTTTAGTGCCATTCATGATTCATAGTGTATGTCGAATTCTGATAATTCGAGCAACCATTTCATCATTCTTCCAGCTACGTCGGGGCGACCCGAAATTTGTCTTATGGGTTGATCGGTTCGGACGACAATTGTGTGTGCCAAGAAATATTGTTGTAATCTTCGAGTGGCGGTTACTTGGGTGAGGGCTACCTTTTATATTTTCTGGTACCCCGTTTCGCATCCTAGTAGTGCTTTGTTGGTGAAATATGTAGGTTTTTGTCCCTTTTGTGTTTCTCTGATGAGGACGGCGATGACCGCTTCAGAAGAGATAGAGAGGTAAAGATACAATGTTTCACCCTCGTCGGGTCTATACAATACCGGTGGGGCGGACAGTGAGTCTTTTAGATGTTGTAGCGCTTTCTCACATTCGTCTGTCCATTCGAACTTGGCTTCCTTCTTCAAGAGTTTAAAGAAGCGCAACGCGTGCTGAGCGGATTTGGCGACGAATCGAGAGAGTGAGGTTAACATCCCATTTAGAGTTTGGATGCACTTTGTTGTTTTGGGAGTAGGGAGTTCTGTAAATGTTGGGCATTTGTCCGGATTGGCCTAGATCCCTCGTTCTGTTAGTTAGACACCAATGAGTTTACCCGCCTGAACCCCAAATGTGCATTTCTCATGATTTAACCTCATATTGTACTTTTTGGTTTGTTTAAATACTCTTTTGAGATGGGCGGCATGATCGGTCTCCTGTTTGGATTTTACGATCATGTCGTCCATGTATACCTCAAGTATATCACCCATACGCTCTTTGTTGTATACCTTGTTCATCATGTGTTGATAAGTGGCTCCTACGTTTCTTAATCCAAAGGGCATGTAGCGGTAGTAATAGTTCCTTGATTCGGTCATGAAAGCAGTTTTTTCTTCGTCTCTTTAGCCATGGGTATCTGGTTGTACCCAGAGTAGGCGTCCATGAATGACAAAAGTTTATAGCCAGATGAATTATCAACAAGTTTATCTATATTAGGAAGAGGATATGCATCTTTAGGGCAGGCCCTATTAAGATCGCTATAATCAACACATATACGCCATTTTCCATTTGATTTTTTGACAAGTACAGCGTTTGAGAGCCAAGTTGTGTAGCAATGAAATTTGCCTCCAGGAGGTCTTTTACAGCTTTTTCAGCAGACTCCGCCTTTTCTGGAAACTGCTTCCTACGTCGCTGAGCTACAACGCTAGCACTAGAACTAATAGTAAGCTGATGACAGGCGACGTTAAGATCGATGTCGGGCATGTCAATTGTGCTCCATGCGAAGACATCAACATTCTCCCTTAGGCAGGTGATGAGCAGGGCACGAGCGTGTTCTGGGATTCCCTTACCATGCTTGAAACACCTAGATGGGTCGTCCCCAAAGGGAATCAGCTCGAAGTCTCCATTCGGAATCGGACAAAGGATTTCCACGTTGAATGGGTCCTTCTTTTCCTTCTTTTGCTCTTTCCGTTCTGACTTTTTGAAGCGCGGATCGAGCTCGATCAGGTTGGAGTCCAGAGTACTCGCAACGGTTTTCCCCTCGTCCATAGCGGACTGTTCTGAGAGGGAAACCGAGTTCTGGAGTTTATTCGCATGTAGGAAGCATCTTCGGGCAGCCTCGATGTCGTCGTGCAGGGTTGTTATTGTGTTGTTGTCTGCACGATACTTTAACTTCAAGTGGGCAGTTGAGCATGCGGCCCCAAGATGCGCCAGTCCAGTCCTCCCTATGATGCAATTGTAGAGGGAGGTTTAGTCGATCACCAAGAATGGGATCTTTATGGTCTTCTTCCCCGTAGGTTACGATTAGCTCTACGTAGCCCTGCGGTTTGGTGGAAGATCCATTGAAACCGTAGAGTTCGGTTCCAACATAGGGAGCGAGATTGCTTTCCGTGAGCTGGAGAGTCTTGAATAGCCTGGTATACATGATGTCACAAGAGGCCCTTGTGTCTATTAGGACTCACCTGACATCAAAGTTGGCCATCCCAGCTTGAACAAGCAGCGGGATGGCTGAGTTATGTGTTTCTCCAGGTAATTCGTGGTCGTAAAAGGCCAACGGTGGTCGCCCCCCAGATTTATGCCCGGGTTGGACCAGATGGTTGACGCTTAATAGTTCTTCAAACTTCCTCTTCATGCTTCCTACGAAGAGCGTAGGTGTTCCTCCGACAATGACGTTGGCAGCGGGGAAGTGTTCCCACAAGCACGCATATGGAGTTATATCCATGTGCTCGGGGAACGTGTCGAGTTGTTTGATCGTCATGGCTACGGTCGGGTTCTTCTCCTTTCTGTTGGTTATAAGTTCGATTGTTTGTCTCTCCGGCTCGGAGTTCTTGGTGAACTACATGAGCCGTCCTCGTTGTATGAGCATTTCGATTGCATCTTTTAGATGGATGCAATCGTCGATCACGTGGTTGTGACATTTGTGGAACCGACAGTATTTTGTTTTGTCGACTCCTCTTTTTTCTTGTGAAGGGGCATTTGGGGGTTTAACCCCAGCGTCCTTCAGTTCAGCGGTGGAGATCTCAGCAAGAATTTTCTCCCTGGATATTGACAAAGCAGTGTGTTCCGTGAAGCGACCGCCTAGTCTTTTACCTTCACGGGGAGCTTTGCCTTCCCTCTTTTTCTCATGGAAGGACTTTTTGGAGGATTCAGCAACAGGTTCCTCTTTCCTAACCTTATTGAGGCTATCGGCATAGACCTCTTCCTCGTAGAGAATGTAGGCTTTTACAATCGCGAGGAATTGATTATAGGTTTCGGGGCGGTCGAGGCGAACAACTTTCTTGATGTCAATGCCAGATCCTTGGTGATCAGGTATTGTTTCATGTTTTCGTTAGCACCTCGTACCTGGACCGCTTCCTTGTTGAACCTCTCAATGTAGTCTCGCAGAGGTTCACTTCTTCCTTGAACAATGGTCTCAAGGGACGCCATCGTTTTGGGCTGAATCCTTGAGGCCGTGAAGTGGGTGGTAAATTCGTTGCAAAGGTCACCCCATGTCTCTATGGAGTTTCTCCTTAAGTTTTTAAACTATGTCATTGCTCCTTGTCTTAAGGTGGTGACAAAGAGCTTGCACTTGACTACTTCTCATACCGACCGGTACGTGAGGACAGCTTCAATGTTTTCGATGTGCTCGTCGGGGTCTGATGTCCCGTCGTATGAGTCCATCTGAGGTGGCTTTTCCAATCCGCGAGGGATTGGAGTATCTCGGATGCGTTGAGTGAAAGGTTCGTATGTGTAATGGCCCCCTCGGGCATCGCGTTCATCGTCAGAGCTGGAGGAGGAGGATGACCAAGAATGTCTCTTTCGCCTTAATGGAGATCTTCTTGGTGGAGACCACCTAGGGGGAGCGCGTCTTGGTGACCGTCTCCTTGGTGACCGCCGTTCGTGGCAAGGAGATCTAACGCTGATGGAGCGCCTCGGAGACCTAGATCTGGAACGGCGGGGGCTCCTTCCTCTTCTGTTACATAGTGGGGAAGGAGTGTCGCGGACGTGAATCAGCTGCCTTTTTGATTGCTCAAGTTCAGCAATGTGTTTGCTTTGCTCCTCAACCAATGTTATTTGACGTTTGACCGTGCGAAGAAGGAGGTTGATTTGTGAATCCGTGGTATTGTCGACCATCTTTTCAGGCCACGGAGGTCTGAATATTGGTCGACCCTGCAGTGGGATCTCAGCTTGGACACTCGTTGGCGTTGTTCCTCTTTGAGGGCTCTGCACAGGAGATGGAGAAGCAGTTCGTCCATCCTGGTTTGGACGTTGGACGATGCTTTGAATGCGCGGTGCAGCGCCGTTGACAGCCATGTTTTATATGTGAAAATCTTTGGTTTTTTGTATGTAAAAAACGGGGAGAGCTTGTATTATCCACAGACGGCATCACTGATCATACCTGACCAGAAGGTCAGTATCGGCGTTGTATTGAATGCGGTGGTTCATGGTGGTTGTTTATACTTCCAGTGACCGTTGGACTGAATGTGGGGTGTGTACCTACATACACTCCGACGCTCAAGTCAGTAGAGTTTAGAATGGGGGTTCGAGAGTGTGAGAGATTCTACCTTGGAGGCTGCGAGGAGCCTCCTATTTATAGAGGTGGGTGAATGCATAGCCGTTGTAAAGCACACGTGTGACCGTCGGTTACGAAACCAGCAGAAGTGTAACTGTCGGTGAGATATTCGCGGGAACGTGTGTAAAGAAACGTTACTGTTGGTTTGAACAGGTCTCGGATGTTCCGAGCACCCCCCTCGCGAAGAAGGGGTATGTTGCGAGTAATTTTCCAAATGCAGAATTTGGGCTTGGTTTGTAATTGGGCCTAAGTGGTTAAGCCCAGGTCTTTGACCGGTCCAGAACAAAATGTACAAACAAAGGCACAATTTTTCAATTGGATGATACCTTTTTTCAGCGTCATTCAAAACCCTACTAAGATAATAAATGGCTCTTTCTGCGCCATTTTCATCCTCTTGTGCTAGCATACTTCCTATAATATTATCTGAAGCAGCTATATACAATTTCATCACTTTATCCCTAAGAGGAGGTAACAAAATAGGAGGGTTCATCAAGTAAGCCTTGATGTCACCGAATGCTTTTTTATGTTCTGGTTCCCATTTGAAAACATATTTCTTCAGCCGCAGTAGTGGTGAGAAAACTTCAGTTCTGCCACTTAGATTTGAAATGAATCTTATAAGAAAGTTGATTTTTCCCAACAAAGATTGAAGCTCTTTCTTTGTCGAAGGAGGTTTTGTCTCCAAAATTGCTTTTGTTTTGTTTTGATTAATTTCAATGCCTTTTTTGAGCACAACAAAACCTAAGAAGTCGCATGCACGCACACCAAAAGCACATTTCAATGGATTCATTTTCAATCCATATTTTCGCATACTTTCGAATGATCTTTGAAGGTGATCTAAATGATCCTTCTCAGCAGATGATTTAACAACAATGTCATTGTCATACCCCAAATTTTGACTAGTTAAATTTTTTATTCGTTTTTTTTAAACAGTTAAAAGTTTTTATTCGTATTTTAAAAACCGAGAAATTTCGTCCTCTCAGACGAAATTTCGGCAGAGAGGCATTTTAAAATACCATATTTGGTTACCGAAAGGGACAATTTTAACTACTTTTTTTATTTTTTATTATTTCTTATTATTTCCCAGTTTTTTTAATTAGTTCATTTTAGTTTTTATTATTTATTATTTTCGTTATTATGTATATATATTTTTATTATTAATTTTTTTTTTATTCTTTAAAGTCTTTTATTTTTGGTCCAGAGAGTCTTTAGTCAGCTCATATCCATGTGTCACATATCCATTGGTCTTTTATTTCTTTTTGCTCAAGTCTCATCCAAAGCTGCAAAGGCATTTGTTTAGTCCAATCAGAGAGGGACACCTCACCTGCATACCTGCAAACCCTAGTTTTTATAGTTATAAATAGGTGACATTTATTACACACTGAAAAAAAAGTCTGACAAGTCCCATCAGCAGCCCCAATCAATCACAAACCCTAATTTTCTCATTTCACTAGTTTTTCCAGATATAAATATCACTTTCTCAAGAACATCACAAGAACACTAACACAAACATATTCCAGCAATCATCTCTCTTCTTTTCCAGAAAAAACAATCGGTCAAAATAAACTCCTTACCACTCATAAACAAAATCATCCGATAACATCAAATTATCATCCAAAATCCCAAATATAAACTCTCTCAACAAAATTCGAAATCCAACAGAGAACACCCATTACTCTGTTATTTTCGGCTTACCACAACAACAACTTTAACATTTCGAAAAAAGCAATACAAAATCAACAACAAAAGTAATATTAGCGGAACTTCAAACAATCTAACACAAAGGCGCTGTACGGACCGGCAACAGTGAACCACTCAGCTTAATCCAACCGAATCAACCAAAAAAGGAAGAATAAGGTTCGAACCGAGCCAGAATCAAGATCAAAGCCGAATCCACCTGTACCGGTCAGATCTGAATCGAAACAAAGGAAGGAGAGGGTAACCGAACCGAATATGCAGTAAAGAAGAAGGTAAAAGAGATGTTCGTCCTTTTTGTGTAATTTGTGGTGTTTTAAAAGTTTAGGTCTAGGTTTGTCCTTTGTGTTTCTTCAAAAACTCTTTTGAAAATCAATTAGAGGGGTATAAGACGATTTGAAAATTGTGAAATTTTTTTAAAAGGAGGAGTTTAGGCTAACTCCAGCGGCGGCGGCGCCACCCTAAGGTGTCCGGCCACCGCGCCAGAGTGATGTTGTTCATCAGAGAAGAAGAAAGGAAATTTCATAGCTTCTCTCTCTAGAAAACCTTAGAGAGAGAGGCAGTTTTTGATTTGTGTTGTTTTTTTGGTGAAACCTCTTTTATACTAGTTCATTTTTTATTTTAATTCCATATATGTTGTCTCAATGTGTTACCATGTGATCTCAAGTCTAGACCGTCATATCTCAGATATGACGGTCAGTGATACTCTGTGAGATGATTATGCAAATCGGCAAATCAAGAACATCCAAAGAATTGTGAAGATTCAAGAAGCAAAGAATGAATATTCAAGTGGCCTCAAAAGACTTACAAATGGGAATAATTTTATTCCCAAGTCCTGAGGCAATTTATTTGAGGACGAAGACTTAAAACGACAAAAAATCGGAGAATTTGGGCACATGATAAAGATACCATGCGCCTAGAACATTTGCAATGTGCCTAGCACATAAAAAATGTGCCTAGCATATAAACCATGCGCCTAGCACATGGAGTAGGAATCCATGAGCCTAGGGCATTGTTCATGCGCCTATGGCATGGCTTTTGCCATACTCTCATGCGCCTAGCACACTGGTAATGTGCCTCGTGCGCCTGAAAACTCGGGGCACATTTGTCTTTTCCTATTTATATTTTAGGTAAAGCCTGCACTTTTAGCTCAAACCCAAGTAGAAACTCTCACTATGAATACCAGCCGTCCTCATTAAGAATTTCTCATTCATGACTAGAGCAGTTCAGGAGGAAGGCTACTTTGGAGCTTCGGGAGAGTTTCTATCTTCTCCTTGATTTTCTACGGTTTGTTTTTATCTTTTATATCTTGTTTTTAGTTATCATGTGTAACTAAATCTTTTTAGGTTAGAGTTCTAAAATGAACCTCTGTATATTTTTGTTGGATATTTATTTAATATAATTTTTCGTTTAATTTATTTTATTTATTCTTTTCTTCGCTATTAAGTTTTCTAGGATTATATATAGTTTTATTTATGTGAGAGGTGCAACCCTAGATTAGGTATTTAGGTTGTGACAGGACCTAATATTGTTTTCACTAACTGAAGGCTTATATCTTGAAATTTATATCCTTTTACCGTTAACTATTTGTCTAAGAAGTAAGTAGTTATTAATTAGCCAAAGACACCATAGAAATTGTTGACCCTAGATGTAGGTATCCAGTGGATGATACCCATTCGATCGTGTGGTGCATTACCAAAGCTAGAAACTAAGTGGTTGGTAATTAAGGAAACAAGCACCTAGCTATCCAATCGAGGGCTATAATCTAGTAAGGCCATTCTATTGAAACCCTTAGTATGGTAGACATAGGTTAGGGATGCCCGTTTGTAGAACTACTAAGTAAGCGTAGAGAGAGTGTTCTATGAGTGTCCTAAGATTCATAGATGGGAAGACCTAAGGGAACGTTGGCCTTCATTGGTCTTGGATACACTGGAAAGCCAATTTAAGTTTATGTTTCAATTACCTTTGAATTAGCAAGACCCCACACGTAAGGATCACCGTGCAATCAGTAGATGTAGTTAGCCATCGGTGGGAAAGGCCTAATTAGGTACTCAGTGGATGATTCCTATTGGGTCAGGTCGTGCTCTACCTATTTAGGAAACTCCCAACGGCCTCATCACTTGTAAAAATTACAACTCACTTTTATACCGTCAGCCTACAAAAATAAGTAACGAGAATTGTTCGGACGAAAGAATAATCACTGCGGATACGATATTCTACTTACTAACTTTATTGCTTGATGAAAATGACTGGTACACTTGTCATTGCGCAACTATTTTTGTAAAAAAATAATAATAATGGGGAGGGGGGGTGGGGGGCGGGGTATAGTAAATATTATAATTATTATTTACATTTACTTCTAGAGTAGTGCTACTTGGGTATTTTTGTTTGTGATTGTTTCAGGGAACGAATAATGGACAATTCTTCGACGAACCAGTTCAATCATTACAACGAAATCTACCCCAAAAAGTATCAGATGTCTGAATCTAAATTATTGGAATACGAACAAGCCCGATACGATCTAATGATTATAGTGGTGCATATGGCTTACGCTGCACTTAATGAAAGTATCGAGGATTTAATAAATGCTATTAAGAGGAGGTGTAATAAAGACTTTGAGGATATGGAGTGTTTAAGTAAACAACTTGGTGAACTTCGCATCGACATCATAGAATATTTTAGCAAAACAACACTTCCTTAAGTGTCGAATCAGAAGAATTAAATGATATCGAACCAACTATCCCTCAAATTGAACAATATGTTCCTCTTCAGTCTATTCATCTTTCTACTTTGACAATAGGACAGGAGCTGGATAAAAAGGAAAATACCCCGAACAAATCCTCCCCTGAAACTATAGTACAAGATACTGTTGGATACATTCGCACTAAAATCAAGAAAGGAGAACAATGTGACCACTTGTCGGAAACTTATCTTAAGAAGGAAGAAGCGCTAGGAGTACAATCAACACTTCAAGCCCAGATCAAAGAGAAGCTGAATGCCCCAATATTCAAGCCTATTATCGACAAAGATTCCATTTTAAGAATGAGCAGACGACAAATTCTTGATGAAAGTGAGAACCCTTGCAGACTCCCTAAGTTTATCCAGTTGTTGTATTCCCAGAAGTTGAAGAGAAAAGACATTACTGCATTTGCAAGAAGCTGTAAGGCAATATTTCAAGGACGATTACGTCTAAAGAAGAAGGACCCTAGAAGTTTCAATTCTATAAGGAAGATGTCCGTGAAAGAAGCTCAGTGTGGTCTGGGTGAAGGCATAAAGTTGACTCCAACATGGCTGATAGGAAAGCTCAAGAGTATTTTGGCACAACCATCAACTATCAATCTAAGACTTGCAGAAGGATTAATCAAAAATCCAGATGGAGTGGTGAAAAACGTAGTAGTGCAAAAAGAAGAACCTTCATCAAACTTTGTGATATTAGAGACTTGAAACAAGACTCACCTGCTGCAAGAGTCTCAATGTCACTTAAGGAGGATGATCATGTATTCCAGAAAAGCAAAGATTGGAGCATGGGAACACTTAATTCTTCTTACAAAGTTTAAGGAGTTCCTTCCTAACAAGAGAAAGAAGAAGGATGATGTGTTATTTCTTTCATTTAAGCCACCCTAACAAGATCGAGGCGTCGATCAAATAGACATTAAATGAAGCGCTGCATGGGAGGCAACCCATGGGAGCCGTCGGGATCAACAGGTAAAAGAAGCGTTGAATGGGAGGCAACCCATCATTTTATTTTCTACATTTTATTTTGTGCTAAGCTGAGATTATCTGACTAACCAATTCCATTTCTTTTTTTGTTACTAACTGTCATACCCCAATTTTTGACCTAAGGTCTTACATTCATATACCCTCTGATCCAGAATATTATCTGACTTTTCAGAATAAAAATTCGGCAGAGAGGTATTTTAAAATACCTCATTTTTGTTCCGATTCGGACCCTCTTCTCTCTTTATCTTTATTTTTTTAATTTACTTTTATCTTTTAAA
>Ga0315915_1007700_pt1 | contig 12799 bp, 9 predicted proteins | sample MpolbnodulesMG_FD_207738 | JGI IMG/M metagenome (GOLD analysis project Ga0315915, IMG submission 207738) | Medicago polymorpha root nodule microbial communities from Los Angeles, California, United States - branched nodules | ecosystem: Host-associated > Plants > Roots > Nodule | place: USA... | reverse complement strand
AGAAAAGTCAAGCTAATTAATTGTGCTATAGTTAATTGAGGAGAGAAGAAAAAAAAATCAATTTTCAAAATAAAGACTCATTAATGAGATTTGGAGAAACCCACTAAAGTGATGCATTAATCACCCGTTATCATGTGCAATCTTGCACATGTTAGAAAATCCCATATAAGTATATTGAGTTGCAATTTTTACACGTTTATCCATAAGCCCACCACAATACATCTGCATTTCAACAATGTTCACGAGTCATTGAGTTGCAAGTATTACACGCTTTTACTTTCCACATGATTTTTTACTTTTACTTTTTTATGTAGTATTTTGGTTAGAATTTCACATTTAAGATAAATAAGTGGGGAATCATTTTTATTTGAGTCTCTATATTTTATCACATCTTACCTTTTCTTTTACTATCAAATTATACTTGAGTTTGTGTAAATTACTTAAACTTATTTTGCCACTTAGACTAAATTTGAATTGTAGAAACTCGGAATTGAGTTGAATTTATGTAAATGTATTTAAACTTACTTTGTCTAAATGTACTTGAATTGAACCATATTTACATAAACATGTTTAAACCGTAGGATTAAAAAAGAAAAGAAACAGCTTCAACCTTAAATGAAATAAATTTTGACATGAGGTGAGACGAGGACATTTTGGGAATAGTGTGTGTGAAAGGGGCAGAAATAACGGGAGGAAATGGAAAACCCTAAAACCCTTTTGATTCAATGACGAAACACACAGTTGAATTCGAAGAATGCAGTGATAACAATAGGCCATCAAAGATTTCAAAAATTGAAGAAGAAGAAGAGATGAACCAACATCATCGTAAAATCCAACGTTATTTGGTGGCAGTTGAGTACATTGGAACTCGCTTCTTTGGTTTTCAGAAGCAGCTCACTGACCGTACTGTTGCTGGTGTTCTTGAGGTAGTAACATAACAAATGTCCTTTTTGTGATTGTTTATGATGTTATGTTATTTGAATGTTTTCTTTTTTGTTGTAGGATGCTTTTTGTAAATTTGTTGGCCAACCTGTTTCTGTTGTCTGTTCAAGTCGAACTGTGAGTAATATCATTCATTCATTATTTCAATTTATTTATTTATTCATTTTTAACAACAAACAATTATTCCAGGATGCTGGAGTGCATGCCTTGTCAAATGTTTGTCATGTAGATATTGAACGAATCAGCAAAAGGAAGCCTGGTGAAGTGGTAACCAATTTTTATGACTTGTATTGCATCAAACTTTCTTTGATAAAACGTTGCCGTGTTTAGACATCTATGAAGCACAAACACAACTCACTGTGTCAGTGTTGGACAAGGATGCATGTCCGACAGTAGAGCACACCTGATCCAACAAGTGTCTGTGCTACATTATTAGACATAGTAGCTGTTAATATGTGACCATCTTGTATGGAAGCTGCTCTCTATCTGTTAAATGAATTTAGATTAAAGTTGTAAATAAAGCTATTGTAGCTTCTTATAACCATCTTCAATATAGTACTCTGTGCACAAGAGAAACAGCTTGCTTTGTCTTGTTTTGTTGTCAACATTCTCAGTATATTAATCTTGAAGTTGATGTCTTTCATACCGATGCTTACAATTTACTTCTTTGATAAGACGTCAGTTTTGCATTTTCCTCAGATGTGTATAGAGGAGGATGTGGGTCTCCGTGCCTTTTCTAATTTACCGTTTTTTCCATTTATTTTTTATTGGATTTAGAGTGGGCATTATTTCTCAGTAACTTGCTTCTTGTGAAAATACAGTTACAACCTCACGAACCTGCTGTGGTTAGAAGGGCTGTGAACCATTTCTTACAGGTGTGTTCTTCTTTGATTAGTAAATTCTACAATATTTGAATACAGCGCTTCTTCTATATGTGGTTAAATGCTTGATCTTGTTAAATGGTACAAAAGAAATTTCAAAGACAGGGTTCTACTTCTCTTTTCTCATCTCTGGTTATACAATTTTTTTTTTTTTTTTTGTGATTTGTCATTGTCATAATCATGTTTAATTTTCCTCCGAGTTAATGTCAATGCCAAATAATAACTGAATGGGAAATCAAACATATGTTTTCAATCCATGCTAGCTCTAAACAGTGTGTGTTTGCAATATCCACCAGTAACTCCTAAACCATGTGCTGGCTTGAAAAAGCCCATATAACTTGCAATTTACTTTTCGTCATCCTATGATTGAAAGTATTTCAATCTCAATCATATACATTTGTCTGCAAAGAGCATTATGTAGAGGCCAAAACATGGACCACTGCTCATTCATGATTTATAGCTTTTCGTCCTTTCACTGTGGATTTTAGTAATGCTTCTACCATTGCTGCAGTTTTTTTTTAAAGAGTAAATGTGTTGTTTGTAATAGCTTTCCATTGGTGTGGATTCTTATCTTTTATACTAAAATGAACTTGATTTTAAATTCAAATGTATATTTTTGAGAAGATAAACGAATTATTGAATATATTTTTATTCAAGCATAAGTGCCAATGCTTGCTATCAGTTTCACATTTGCTTAAATATGAAGTTGGAGTTACAGTTCTGAAAACCTAAACTGTTCCTGAAATTTCATTTATCAGCTGTTCCTGAAATTTCATCTATCAGCTGTTCCTGAATTTTCATTTAGCAGCTGATATCATTTTATCCTAATATGATAGAACATTACGGCGTAATTTGATCCATGTAGCCGGCCCCACTTAGTGGGATAAAACTTGGTTGTTGTTGTTGTTGTAGCTGATATCATTTTCAGAAAATTGTTCGTGCTCAAAAGATCCTGACAATTTTTGCTGCCAATATGATTTATTTTAGAAGGAAAACGGCGACTTAGCGGTCATTGATGTACGATGTGTTCCATCAGACTTTCATGCAAGATATAAAGCACAAGAGCGCACGTGAGTTATGCTTGCATTGTCTGTATTTTTCACAAATATACTTGCTGTATTATCTAGCATCATTGGCTTTTACGATTTCTATTTTATGACACTGTCATTTGCAATTGATATTTGTTGGATCATGAATGGAGGAGTTACTTGATATGTGAAATTTTATATAATTGTATATGATAGGGACAATTAAGAATATCACAGTAAGGCTGATCTTAGATTGTCAGATGATGTGTATTTTTATCTTGAATTACCAAAGAATTCTTTTTAATTTTTTATGATCATTTGTAATTGGTAATTATTTGTAACTTCCATTCAGATACTTCTATCGCCTTTTATCTGGGCCAGAGACTTTGTCAACCTTTGAGAAAGATCGAGCATGGCATGTACCTGAGGAGCTTAATCTTCCAGCAATGCAAGTTAGTTAAAAGTTACTTGTATTTGGTAGAATATTAACGCTTTCAGAAGTATCAAATGAGATGCGAGTCATTAATGATATCAATGCAGGAAGCATGCAAAGTTCTAGTTGGACATCATGATTTTAGTTCCTTCAGGGCGGCTGGTTGTCAGGTGGATTCTTTCTCCAATTTTGTAACCAATAACAATTTATAAAGATAAAATTCCAAGTTATCAGTAGTTTTACCCAAAATGGAACCTTTTTAACACATTGACCCTCTTCTGTATTCCTCTGAAGGAATGGGGCTTGTCCATCTATGTACATTGATTTGTTTGGTGAACTTCACAATTATCACATAGCAGTTATTATTACACTATCATTTAAAGGATTGATTTCAGTTTAATACTCCTTGTGTATTATTTCTAAAGTATTTTTTTTTACCATGTCCTCTTTTCTTTTCAAAATTAGAGGTCTGTTTTGAAGTTCTATATTGTATCATGCAAAGTTTATTTGAATCCGTAAAATCTGATGTATAATTTCCCTATTACAGGCAAAATCACCAATTAGATCTTTAGATGAACTCAGCGTCGTTGAAGTAACTCGAAGTCCATATTTTCCATCTGTAATGGATAGAGAAAATCCAATTAATGTCACTGATGATCTTCATTGCTTTCACAGCAACTCTGAAACTGTCATTCCTCTTAGCTCTAGTGCAAGAATTGATGAAGTAAGGGTATCAAAGGAAGATGTGGGATTTGGTAAAAGAAGGTATCATCGTTGTTTGGTAGTAACTGCACGTGCACGGGCTTTTCTTTACCATCAGGTTGGTATCTTCCTTTTAAATGAGGCTTCTAAGTTGTATGTTCTGCTTTGTGATTTCATCCTGCATGGAGACAATTCGTTTTGGTCTGAATATTGATGTTAATTCATTTCAGGTTAGACTACTTGTTGGTGTTCTCAAAGCTGTTGGCACTGGAAACATAACAGTTACAGATGGTAGGTACTCATCCCAGTTTTCTCTTATCATGTGGTAATATATATCCATAGGTATTTAACAATTTCTGTACACTTTTTTCAGCTAAAAATTATTTCACCTGTGTACCATTTCAGTTGAAAGAATTTTGAATGCAAAGACTGTTACAGCCGCAAGTCCAATGGCCCCCGCATGTGGTCTCTACCTGGGAGAGGTGAAGTACGATCTACCTAGTTAGTAGATGTTATGTGCTGTGATCCTGATTTGAGGCCTAATACCTCCAAGAGGCGAGAAAAAAATCTAGGGGCAAGTTTATAGGCATGAGTTGTTATAGCTGATATTAAAAATGTCGAATTGTAGGAATGAGCGGTTTTGAGAGAGTAATATAAGGACTGTAAAGTCCAAATTTGAAGGGTTGAGTGAATAAATATTTTTTCATCTCTTCTTGGAGGTACCTAGCCTCAAACCAGAAAACTGTTTTAGATCATAACAACTGGTGCTTTTATTGAGACAGACCTCACTGAGAAGGCTATACTGCAGTTTAGATCAACAAGGAACTCAACTGCAGTATACTTAAGTGTCGTATACTGCAGTTGTTGAGGACATCGACTCTTGCACTGTTATGATGAGTCTCATCCAAGGGACTTATAATTATAGGCAATTCTTTCACCTAATACATTAATCTTTTGGGATAAATTCTCCCTTTGGGCCTATGCTCATAACATTTTGAATCTCTAGGAAAGCGCTGCGGACTAAACTTGAGCTCGATATAGGTGTTAAACTAATAGACATTAGAAGTGCATTTGTTTCATTCAAGTCCGATGTGGATTATTTTTATTTTATTTTTACCCTTGTATCTTTCAAAATTTTCGGTTTTAATTTTTTTTAGGCTTAAACGCACTTTTGGCCCCTATGTTTGCCATCGTAGCAATTTTGGCCCCCTAACAAAAAAATGCAATTTTGACCCCCTAATTTTGCCATGTTTAGGGAAATATGTTTTTTTGGCCCCTTATCTTTACAAAAAAGTTGCACTTTTGGCCCCTTTTTTGGAACACGTGGCGGCTTCTCAGCATAGTTGGGAAAATTAGGGGGCCAAAATTGCTACGTTGGCAAACATAGGAGGCCAAAAATGCATTTAAACCTTTTTTTTAATATGTTAAGAGGTAGATATATGCAATTTGTTATTCTGCATGAAGATCTGGGATTCAAAGCAAATTAGTATATATCTGACAAAGCCAATACTTTATCATATCTGAGAAATGGATTTGACTGCACTGAAATGAACTACTTTTACGAGTAAGACGAGTAATATGATTGAGCTAATTAATGTCAACAAATTATAAGCGGTTGAGTATCGTTTTTTTTTTTTTTTGAGTTACAAAGTATCCGTTTTGATTAGTGTCACCGTAGTTAATAATTCTATTTTTCCAATTTTTTTTTTAAAAGATCAGCTTTTAATATGATAAGAAGTATTAAAAAGAACAATAAGAGTGAATGTGAATGTATAGCACTTTTCTAGTTAAATTAACAACACGATTTCATGATAGCATAGTGGTAAATAATCCCTATTCTGAACAAGTTTTTTTACAATTTACGTTGCTATGGTAGAAAACCCAAGTGACTATATAGAAGCTTCAATTTGTAGGTTCGATGGAAGTTACAATGAGTAAATAAATACATGCTTAATTCTTATCACAAATTCAAAACAAACTGGGAAATGTTAAGCCGGAACTGGCAAATATAGTAGGTGTTGCATCGAAAATTGTGGAAAATACTTGGGTGCAGGGTTAGACCTTGGGGTGTACAAGGAGTTCAATGGAGTCGGACCTAAAAAAAAACAAAGAAATTATAGCCCAGTAGTACTACTAAGTACTACCCCATTAATTTTTTTTTTCCTTATTCTCTTTCTCTCTGATACCACACGTTTCATCACCATCAATCCATCAGACTTTCCTTTTCTTCTTCCCTAATTTGATTTCCCTTTCCTCTTCTGTTGTCTTGTTTTAGGCCAATTAGAATTGGGTTCTCTTTTGGTGTTAGGTGGATGTTTTTTTGGGAGGGTGGTTTGAGGTTCATCATGTATACTGTAGTGATTTCCACTTTTTAGTGTATCACATATATACGACGCCTTGTATTTATCTTTTAAATTTTTTAAATAGAACATTGTTCTTTAAAAAAAAAAAAACGTTTTTATTTATTACGGACAACCTCTTTTCACTTACAGAATTGAGCCTCTGGATTCGTTGAAACGACCCTGCTTGGGTGCCTTTGGCTTTGGTGCCATTGAGTGTCTTTAGTTCATTTTAGATAATAAGAATGATGGATGAATGATTAAAATAAATGATTTAGATGAGAGAGAATGAATTGCTAAGAAATTGATAGGCACAAAGACATCAATATCATCAAAGCCAAATGCCCCGAAAATTGTGTAGTCAATTCTTCAAGGGTCATATTAACCGGTGCCCCGGAGCACTGGTTAAGGAACCTAAAAAAGGAAATTTTAAAATAAAAATAACATTTTTTATGTTTTTTAGAAGTTGACAACACAAGTTCTAATGTAATACTTTTTACATTTGATTCTTTAACCAATGTTTCGGGGCACTAGTTAACATTTCTCATTCTTCAAAATTAAAAAGGTGTCTTTTTCAATTTAAAATTTCTTTTTTTTGTTTCCTTAACCAGTGTTTGGGAGCACCGGCCACCGGTTAACATGACTCTTTAAATCATATGCATTGAAAAATCACAGTAAATAATGTTTGTCCGATATGTAATAACAACAATGCTGAAGATCATTTTCATACGTTTAGGGATTGTATTGGAGAGCTAGGAGTTTTTGGCTCAGGTTCCTACAATTTATACTCTGAATTTTTTCGATCATATGGATTGAAAGAAGTGACTTATGTTGAAACTTAAAAATTCTGGTTTTGTTAATGGGGTTTAGAGGCCTCTTATTTTTGTGTTACTCTTGATAACATATGGTTAAGAAGGAACCAATTGGTATTTCAATAAATCAATGACAGCAACAATGCAGTGGCACATTGGATATTGCCGGAGGCTGGAGCGGCAGCACTCAATACATATGGTGCGGTTGCTCTTAATGGTACTTTGGCATCTTGTGGTGAAGTTCTTAGAGATGATAATGTGTAATTTTCAGTGTGCTTTTGCAGCAAAAAATCATCTATGTTCAGTTCTTGAATCTAAGCTTTGGTCAATCTATGATGGTTTAAAGATTGCTAAAAGTAGAGGATATAGAAAGATCCATGTCCTTAAAGGATGGCTGTGTTGCTACTCATAAGACATTGATGTAGGCTATTCATCGGATACATAAGAGAGATTATTTGGACTTGCATATTTTGAACGGCTAAAACTATGTTTCTGAGAGGTTTTTAGTTGTTTCCATGGGCTTAGGTCCTTTTATTTTTATACAGATAAACAAAATGACAATAACCATTAAAAATTCAGACACACAAATGAAAGATTCAGAGTTCAAATCCGATCATAACGTACAACCAAGGATTTTCGACATTTTAACCGTATGAGCCTAGACTTGAGTACATGGCTTAACCTAATCATTCACAAAAAAAAAAAAAAACAGAAGTAGGAGTGACATCATAGTAATTATGAGATATGATTAGATAACTGTACTCTGCATAAAGAAAAAAAAATTATAAATGCACACAGCCTAGTCATTAAACTCACGTAGCATGTGTGCCATTATCTAAGCCCAAAAATATAAAACGAATTTAAAGTATAAAAAACACAACACGAATCTACAAAATCTACCATTGCTCTAACTATTGTTGTGACTATCGTACATTCAGAAGTGAAGGCCATCAACTACAATGCTAAAATCTGTCAAGAAAAAACTACAACATAAAAAATTTAGTCTCATTTGGAGTAGTGAACACTTTAAAATGAGACAGCTACTCCATTAACAACCCAATAGCCGCGTGAATTGAACTAGTGCGAGCAGATTTTCTTTGGTGTATTAGCGAGTGCGGACCACTCCACACAGACTGACTATTTTTGGGAAAGAGAGTTCCACACAAACTTGAAAGCATGGGGTTTTCAGAACATAAGCTCTCAAGTAGCTTAGCTTTTTGATGTTTATCTTGGGGTTCCTACAAACACATCGAACCATTTAAGTCCATATTGCAACAACAAATATGCAAATAATCATTACAGCAATCAAATAGTGTTTGATATACCTTGTGCTTCTTCTGTTGCTGGACCACTGCAGCTTGTCCTTCTTGTTGAGTTGATTTATATTCATCATGAAGAGCGGCTGTGTCTCCAACTTCCGATTCCTCTGCCAAGGTACCACCATGCCTTAAAGTTTCATCCATTCGTCTCTTCTCCCTGTCCATTTCAATCTCTTCCTCATTTTCCCCCTCTCCATCTTCCTCCTCCTCTTCAGCATCCTCTGGGTCATGGTTCTCTTCCTCCATCCCATCATTATCAACTTCATTGACTTCATGCCTCCCATCTGAAGGGCAACGGTTCTTCTCACTAGTCTCCATCTTCGTCACCTCTCCTTTATCATCATCAACATCTCCATCAGTACCCAGCAATTCATCTGTGTTTGACAATGAATCTTCCCCACCGGGGCTCTCTACAAGCATGGATTCCTTTGAAACAAGATAGAGTACAAGATTATTTAAGCCATATGTCTACTAATGAATTTCATGATAAGAAACAAGAGCAGGTATTTCAGTTTCAACATTGCTTTGCAAGAACCCTCATGTAATGTCTGGATCAGATTTTGCCGAAGGCAACAGAAATTGAACGGGAAAATATCATGAGAGGAGCAACAATGCATATATTTTCTAAACATTATTTTGGAATAACTTGCATAATGAATAGCAACAATGCATATATATTTTCTTTTTTTTGAAGAAGCCAAAATAGCCCACTAAAATTGGCACCGGGGAGAATAAAGCCCGAGACCTTGAGAGGAGCACACTCCATGGCCACAAGCCAACGCCAATAGACCAATCCAAGTGGGTTGCAACAATGCATATATACAAAGCCAGTTCAGTGATATTCTATTCTAAGTTAATTTAGTGTATAAGAAGAACCAGGGGAAAGAACTCAAATCAGGAAATATATGTTGTTAAACGATCATTTCAGTCAAGAATCTCATCACATAGAAACATGATATATGCCCTAAAATTGACTCCAATGTTTCAAGGGATCTATTTGAAAAGATGGAAAACATAAAGCAAAAATCACTAAAATACCTCTTGCTTGAAGTCTCTACAATGATTATCGCTACCAGACCCAAAATTTCCTTTTGCAATTCGGTCATTCTCCTCCCGTTCCTTCCTACGGCGCTTTAGCACACAAATTGCACATAAACAATCATGTTTATGGTGTCTTCTGCAAATCAGATAAAACAAGCATGTGAACATTTCAAAAAAGGCAACATTTGTCATAAAACTCATAATTTATGACATAAATATATTATCGGCATAGGAATCAACCAGGTTTACAAATGAACCAAAACATGCATTTTAGACAACTTATGCTGAAGGAGATGCAATTCCCAAAAGTCAAAGGCTTCTCTTTCCCTTTATCTTATTTAAGATTTATAAATAAGTTACAAGAAAAAAAGACTATCAGGCATATATCAAATTTATGGAAACAAGTATATTTACCTTCAATCTATTAGTGAACTTGTATTGTTAAAATCATCATAATACAAACAAAAACAGTACCAACAAGAGATTTTTTTTTTAATTTACATTATATCAACTCTCAAATCACTTCCATTAAAAATATTACTTTAGCAATGACAATATCTTGCAATAAATAAGATTAAGTTGAAGTTATGAAAACACACCCATGCTTTTTTTTCTTATGCTTCAACTGACCACCCTTCCCTGCTTTTCCATCACCAGAAAGTGCAATATCTTCTGTAGTCCTCTCAGTGCCTGATCCAAAAAGATAAATGAACGCCCCCAACGATATCAGAAAACCACGGAGTAGTATCTCACATGAAATGGAAATAATCTGCTTTCAGAAGATCATGCAAAAGTTGACCACTGTCCATCTCGTCCGAAGATACAAAATAAACACAAGATACATGAAAAAGTAGAACACCGTCTTTCCTAATTTTTTCGTAACATTAGTAATTCTCTTTATATGTGGAGAAAGATTATGACTAGTTAAAAATAGGAAAAGTGGTTGCTTTGCTAGGAGCTTCCCAGATATTCTCCAAGTGTCTAGTCAAGTTTAGACAAAAATTCAAGAGGAAGATGAAATAGAATTAATTATCATGACTCATTATGAAACTTCATCAATGGATTCTAGTACATGGAAGTCTCACCTGTGCTCCCTTTTTGTTCACTGTATAACCCAGCAGCAGCCCAGTACTTCATAAAGTTCTTCTTTACTCGCTTCATAAGATCCACGATATAGTCACCCTTATTGTTATACTTATAACAGTTCTCCCAAATGTACCGTACATCGTTATAGACATCCTCCGAATTCATATACTTGTCATTCTTTTCAAGGTTGCTGCATATAGTTCCAAAATCCATTGGTGTATCAATGATATCGAAATAGTCCTGGTTCAAGATAGCGTGTGAATTATGATATTAGACACAACTAAATTTTTTTTTTCTTTTCAAAAAACATTTTTGTTCTAGGTTTCACAAAGAATGACGATAGTCTCCATGGATCAACAAATGTCACGGAGCTTTGTAGAATAATCTCTGCTTACTACGAAAGAGGAAAACTGAACGCATATGAAAAATATGCACACAATTTCTACAGAAGGCATGACAGAATAATCTAGCATAAATTGATTTATTTCTAACTTTTGCTTTCATACATGGTGGGTGAAGCAAAGTTATGCTATTGAACAAAAGAATAGATGATTGACTGGGTAAAAACAATTTAAGAAAACAAAATACTGAAAAGGTTAAAAACATTAGGTTTAGGTTAGAAGTTGAGGTAAACAAAAATTTACTGCAGCATTAAAGGGTTTAGCAGCATCTATTCTAAGTTAATACTGAAAAGGTTGAAAACATTATGAGAACTAAAACTAAAAATAAAGTAAGCGTGATGTAAATTACTGGTAAAAAAGAATACCATGAAAAAGTTACTTGAAAATGTTAATACTTACAGGAATTCCTAGAGCTTCTGGATTAACAGGAACATTGAAGGGTTCAGCAGCATCCATTTTCATTACCTTCCTTACAATCTGTACAAAAAAACACAAGAAAACAGCCAAAAGAAAATTACTCATTACCGAATCCATTATAATGCTAGGACAAAAGAAAACTAAAGGAAACCAATACGAAAGTTCCAACACACCATTAAGGAGGTATCCAATTCGTGCTTATTATATCTGGGATTAAGCGGAGGCATTTTCCTTTCTTTCGGGTGAATAATTTCAGAGGAAATCGGCAAAGGCTTGCACGTCTGGTCAGCATTTAATCCCAAAACCTTTGAAGACTTAATTTTTATGCTACCAGCTTTCTTATATGAAGCACCAAATTTCGAATCAGGCAATGAAGTGACACTATCTTCAATTTTGTCAGCGTTCACACCATGTCTCTCCAGTCCATGTTGCTGCTGGCTACTCTTATCAGTATCACTCTGTGAAGGTGCATCGGATGAATTGGGTTGAGAGTCCAACATTTTAGACGTCTTGAGCTTCACCTTAACACGTCCAACGGGCTTAAGGATGGAACCATCAGGATTTATGTTGGCAAGATTGGAATGTTGATCGGTACCGGTGGAAGAAGGTGTGCCAACTTCCATTCCAGAGTTGTTATCTTCTATACTACCAATATCAAAAGCAGAGGTTTCTTCTTCTTCTTCTTCTTCTTCTTCTTGGTCATTTGTAAGGGTTACACTTACAGGGTTGGTGTTACCCTTTGGTCTTCCTTTCTTATGCCCACGTTTGCGCTTCATCTTCTAAATTCTAACAAAATCAAATGCCACCAACCACTGTGTTTGTGCTCTAAAAAATTGAGAACAAATTAAATCACCAAAAAAACAATGCAGTATAAAGATTTTGCATCAAAAGATAATTTTTTTTACTGGTGCATCACAAGATTGTTAAAAAAAAAAAACACAAAAGAAGGTACTAAGCACAAGACCCATGTGCTTTTTATGTGTGTTTCGAAAGTAAAGGAATAAAAACTTTAGGAAAATGAAAGCAATTTATGAAATAAATATTATGCAATTGAAATTTGAGGAGAAGATAACGAGTTACGACCACTTACATAGTTGAGTTGAGTTGAGGGGGTGCAGCTAGAAAAGAAAGAAGGAATTCTTTAAAGGCGTTTCGATTGCGACGGCGACTTATAGAACCCTTCAATTCAATTCACGGTGGCGACGCCGTCGGAACCCCTTCTTCGATCTCGTTTTAAATTTCAAGTTTAAACGATTCGTTTCATTACAAAAATATAGCTCAATTTTATTTTTTTTATAAGGCTTTATGTATCTTTTTTACAATTTTTTTTAAAATCGTTTTATCTATTTTTCTAAAAAAAAAAGTGATAGCACAATAAAATAAGAATATTGTGTCAAA
>Ga0315915_1007699_pt1 | contig 12800 bp, 8 predicted proteins | sample MpolbnodulesMG_FD_207738 | JGI IMG/M metagenome (GOLD analysis project Ga0315915, IMG submission 207738) | Medicago polymorpha root nodule microbial communities from Los Angeles, California, United States - branched nodules | ecosystem: Host-associated > Plants > Roots > Nodule | place: USA... | reverse complement strand
CATTGAATCATCTATAACAATTGCCTCACACACACCATTCCTGAAATTGTTTTTAGTTATAACCCACCATTCCAAGATTCCACCACCGTCGCCTGAACCTTCATACCTCACTGCCATTGTGAAACCCAGTTGCACTCACCACCAACAATGTTTATTTCTGCATCTTCTTACCTTATACCCAAAATAAAACAAAAACTCAGCAGCACATACCCAGAAATAAAGATAAAAATAAAAATAAATCTAAAGAATAATTGTATAATTTAATAAAACATTTATCCCTCACACCCTCTCTCTCTCTCTCTCTCTAACCAAACCAGATCTCTTTTCTTCTCTCTTGCTCCCTCTTCTGCAATGGACATTCTGCAACAAAAAAAAACCCCAAATTATTGATTCCCCACTATTCCCATCATGTAAGCTTATTATTTGTGGAAATCTCTATCTCATGAGAAAGCTTGAATGTGTAGTTTTGTTTATTTCTGGGTTTTAATTTTAGTTAGGTGTATAGAGATTGATGAAGATGGAGTTATGTTTTTTATTATCTATTATTATTTCTGGGTTTTTATTGTTGGAGCTTTCAATTTTTAAGTTTGGGTTTTTTCATTGTTGAGATTGATGAATATGAAAGAGATAAAAACACTTTCTCTTCCTCTGGAATACCCTCTCCTTCTTCTTAAAAGCTTTGCAGAAACTTTCTTCAATTATGGGTTTGTATCTTTTAAAAAAATCTACATATTTTTTTTTCTAGTTTAATGAAGGTTTAGTTTGAGAAATTGGGGTGTATGGATATTTTAAGTGGTGGTTGTTGTGAAAATTGTTGGTGTTGTGTTTGTGTTTACGACTCTTTGAATTGTTTTTATGGTATGAAAGACTTGTTTGGTTATGAAGTGTGAGAATGTACTTGAATAAGTTGCATAGATGAACTTGTAATATGAGTAGTTGTTAGTTGTGTTGAATCTGGGTAACTTTTATGAGTTATTGTTTGGCTTTGTTCTGTGTAAATCCTCTATCTTAGTTAAAAATGAGATAATTGTTGTTGTTGCTAATTGGTATGAAGAAATTGTTGTTGATGAAGATGGAGAAAGAAGGTTGTTCAATTTATCGTATGTTGAGTCCATATCTTGTGTGCGCTTTTCAAATCTAATCCTTGATCACCAATCATAAATGACATGTGGCAAGAGTTAAAAGTTTTTGTAAACAAACTAACGGAGAGGACTAACTTGATTGACGGAAGAAGAGATAAGGGACCAAATTGAGACATTTTATAGTTAAGGGACCATTTTGAAAAAAATAATTAAGTTAAGGGACCGAATGATCAATTAAGCCTAATTATTAAGAATATGATTAAAGAGTGAAATGATTCATTCATTTGAAAAGTTGAGTACATCAAGTATATATACAATATCATTGTACTACTGAAACTTAACTATTGTACTACATCTATTGTAACTTGTACTGTAAGCTATTACTATCTTCATGCTTATTTTCCTTGTAATCTTTATTGTGTAATATCCCCCCACAAGATGGAGGTTGGTAGATATCTAACAATCCCAACTTGGAAAGTAGAAGACTAAAAGGTTGTGGAAATAAGGATTTTGTAAAAAAATCTGCAAGTTGATCATGAGTAGTGACTGGTAAAAGCTTGAACAAACTAGCTTGAAGCTTTTCCCTCACAATGTGGCAGTCAATTTCAAGGTGTTTTGCGCGTTCATGAAATACTGGATTGGCAACAATGTGCATAACACTTTGATTGTCAAACTATAAAACAGGAAGCTTAACACAGTGAATATGAAGATCTCTCAGCAAATATAATAACCACTGAAGTTCACAAGTAGCTGATGCCATTGCTCTATACTCAGCCTCTGAAGAAGATCTGGATACAGTAGGTTGCTTCTTTGTCCTCCAAGAGATGAGGGATTGACCCAAAAAGAAGCAGTGACTTGAAATAGAGTGCCTAGTATCCTTACACCCTGCCCAATCAGCATCAGTATAACCTTGAATATGCAAACTTGAGGATCTAGGAAAGAAAATTCCACGACCTGGAGAACCCTTAGGATACTTGAGAACTCTTAGAGCAGCATTGTAATGAGTATGTGTAGGTTTACTGAGAAATTGACTAAGTTGTTGAGTGATGAATGTAATATCAGGTCTAGTGGTGTTCAAATATATCAGTCTTCCCACTAGTCTTCTATAAGCATAAACATCAGTGAAAAGTGGTGAACTATCATTGTGTAACTTGATTGAGGGATCAGAAGGTGTAGTAACAGGTTTTGAGCCAAGCAATCCTGAATCATGCAATAAATCCAGACAATATTTTCTTTGACACAAAGAAATACCACTTTGAGAATGAGCAACTTCAAGACCTAAAAAATATTTCAATGTACCAAGGTCTTTTATTTTGAAGGCTTGATTGAGAACATTCTTGATAAAAGCAATCTCAATAAGAGAATCACCAGCAAGAATGATGTCATCAACATATACTAAAAGTATAGTAAAACTGTCAGAAGCTTTCTTAGTGAATAAGGAAGCATCTGAAGTTGCTTGTTGATATCCATTGCTGATGAGAAGGCCAATTAATTTTTCATACCATTTCCTACTAGCCTGTTTAAGACCATAGAGAGACTTTGGTAATTTGCAAACTTGGTTTGGCTTTGAAGTGGTAACACCTGGTGGGACAATCAGGCAAACATCTTCATGGAGATCTCCATGAAGAAATGCATTGTTTACATCTAATTGATGTAAGAACCAGTGATTGATGGATGCCAAAGCTATAACCAATCTCACAGTTGTTACTTTGGCAACATGTGAAAAAGTATTAAAGTAATCCAAGCCTTCAATCGGATTATATCCCTTAGCAACCAAACGTGCTTTGTATCTCTCAATGGAGCCATTAACATTATGTTTCACTTTGTAAACCCATCTACACCCTATAGGTTTGACTGATGAAGGGAGATCCACAATTTGCCAGGGGCCAATTTGATCAAGAGCATTAAGTTCAGTCTGCATTGCTTGTTTCCAACAGTCATGTTTGATAGCTTCAACATAGGATTTTGGCTCAGTGTAGGAAACAAGGGACATGGCAAAATTAGAATGAGAGTTAGACAAATGTGTGTGTGAAAGAAAATTGGAAAGGGGATATTTACTGGTATTATTATTAACAGAAGAAATTATAGGTACAACACAAATATAGTCATGTAAATATGCACGAGTGACTTTATTTCTAGTGGAAGTTCTAATTTGAATAGGTGGAGGTGGTGGAGATGGTGTAGGAATGGGAATAGTAGGTGGTGGAGGTGGTGTGATACATGGAGATTGAAAAGGTAATGAAATGTCAAGTTCATCAAAAATAGATGCAGTAGTTGATGAATTAGAGAAATACTTCCAATTTGTAGTGGAAGAAGGAGTTGATGAAGTATAGGGTAATATCAATTCATGGAAAACAACATTTCTAGAAACAAATATTTCTCTGGAATTTAAATCATAAAGAACTGAACCTTTAAAAACTGACTTGTATCCCAAGAAAACACATTTTTTGGCTCTAGGTTGCAACTTGGTTCTATGAGCTTGAAGAGTAGATGCATAACAGAGACATCCAAAAACTTTAAAATGATGAACATCAGGTAGTGAATCATATAAAACCTGATAAGGAGATTTGTGGTGAAGAAGAGGAGTAGAGACTCTATTTATGAGGAAAACTGAATGTAAAACAGCATAAGACCAGAAAATATTAGGAAGTTTGGATTTAAAAAGTAAAGCTCTAGCAACATTGAGGATATGTTGGTGCTTTCTCTCAACCCTAGAATTTTGTTCAAGAGTTTCAACACAGGCTCTTTGATGAATAATACCCTTTGAAGCATAGAATTCAGGCAGAAGAAATTCAGGGCCATTATCTGACCTGATGGATTTAGGAGTAATATGATGATGTGTATCAGAGTTGGACAAAAATTTTGACCTGTAAAGAAACTTCTGCTTTGTTTTAAAGCAAAATGACCCATAAAAATCTACTGAAATCATCAACTATTGTGAGGAAATACTTGTGTCCACGAATAGAGGTTTGAGCTAAAGGGCCCCTGTAATAGTCCATTTTTCGCTATATTTATTTTATTATTTTTAGTATGTGTTTATATGTGCATGTATGTGCTTATTTGCCTATGTGTGTACTTTAGTGTATTTCGGTGTTAGAAGGATATTATAGTCATCTTAGACTCAGGGGTATTTTGGTCATTTTGTGAGCAAGAGTAAATTAGTAAATTCATGGCGATGGTTATTTTTAGTGTTTCAAGTGAGAACCATTATTTTTACTAAGTTACTATTCGGTAGTGGTAATTAGTTTTGAACCGGTAATTATTCGGTAACTTTTAACCGTAAGTGGTTAGAAACTTTGGGAGTTAGTTTATAAGAGTTTTGAGCCCATTAGACTTTTAAGGGTTAAGCTCATTAGTGTCGACACTATTTAAGCTCTAGTCTTTGTAGAAAAATAGGGTTCACATTCATTTTATAAGAATTAGAGAGAGGTAGAGAGAGGAAGAGCTAGAGGAGGGGTTTTGAAGAGAGAAGACTTTGGGAAGCAAGAGGAGGGTAGAAACTCAAGGGATTGGAGCTAAAGTGAAGCACTAGCTTAGATTTGTGAAGAATTAAGGTAAGGGGGTTAGATTTCATTCATAATCTCTTAGTTTAATTTCTTCTCTAATTCTATGCATAAGTGCTTATTTGAGATAAGTGGTTATTGTGAGCTTAACCGTTGAAATTCGTGCTCATATTGTAGTGATATGTTTGAGTATGTTAATTTGTTGATAATTGAATTTTTGATGATGAAATTGCATGTTCATGATATGTATAAATGGGTATATTGTGAATTGTGCTCAAATGGATGAATTGTGTTAGGTTGTTGATGATTTGTGACTGAATATATGTTTAATTGATGTTTTTGTTGTTATGAGATGTTGTTGTTGACGATTAATACCTTGGGTGTTCATAATTTCGGATTTGTAATATGAATTGAGTTGTTGTTGAAGGTTTTTGTAAAAATGGGTTGATTTGATAAATTGTGTTGAAATGGTATTTTCTTTCATGTTTGATGTGTTTTTGAAAGCCCTTTTGAGTATATGGATCTGTAAACAACCTTTGGAAACGAATTTGGGAGTTGGGAGATCAAAATTTGGGTTTTGGGGTGAAAAATGGTTCAAATCCGTGAAGAAATTGTGCAGTGCTGATGACTATACGCTTAAGCGTGCTCCAAGCGTACAGCCATTGTTAGCTTCTAGAGTCTGTACGCTTAAGCGTACAGGTGGACGGTTAAGCGTACGAGCCCAGTTGCAGCACCTTTTGTTTTGTGTTCTGGTCGTTCTGGAGCCGATCCGAGCTTTGCAAAATGCTTCTTTCAACTTGTTTAATCACTGTTTATACTCTCAAACCTACTGGAATATCTTATGGATTGGATTGGACTTGATTTTGTGATTTGAACTTAACTTTTGAAAAATGTCCAAGAACACCTATTTTTCCGAAACTCGTTTTTCCCAAGGAAAGGGGGTAGGGTTAAGGTTGTATACTAAATATATGATTTCTAAAAATAGTTGTGATTGGTTTCATTGAGTTTCAACCTGTTTTGCTTTGAAAATGGAATTCCTTTGGAAAAGTGATAAAGAGAGACGACCTTTGTGATTTTAATAGTTTTGTCATAGTTGGTCGGTGAAACGCACATGTATACACCACTACACTCATATGTGATCAAAGTGTATACATAGTCGAGGCCCTAGAGTTTATTTACTTGGTTTTGGTTCATTTGTCTCAATTATTTTAAAGTTGTAAAGTGGGAGACGAACTTTGTCGAAAATGATCTTTAAGACCAAATACTTGACAAATCTTTTGTGGATAGTTTGATATGATTATATGAAGATAAGTGAATGATTGATATGTGTTGAAAATGATATTTATCTTAGTATGAAGTATTTTCTCCTTTATTTGGATTGTGAGAAATAATATGATGTTGTTGATTGATTGTGATATTGTTGGTGAATACATATATGTTGATTGATTGTGATATTGTTGTGAATACATATATGTGATTGATTGTGATATTGTCGTTGAATGCATATATGTCAAGTGATGGTGATTTTGTTGGTGATTTCATATATGCTAAATGAATGGTGATGATGTGGTGAATTGTTTGTGTGAACATATGCATTGTTGTGAGTCATATGTTCATGCATACATGACTGGTGGTGACGAATTTTATATCCAAAATGTATGACGGGTGTGAAATCTTACATACGATGTTTTTGTTGCATCGAAGGTGACGACCTTGAGGTGATTTGGTATCGCATGCATCTAGAAGAGTCTAGAACATTGCATGCATTTGAATAATTGATGAGTCGTGTCGTAATTGAATATGTGACTTGGTGAATTTTTGCATTGGGGAAATTTGGTGAATGTTGTGATTATGTGGATCGGTGTATATGTACATTGGTGGATTTTGTTGATGATTGTGAATATTTGATCTAGGCTCTAATTGCGTGTCTTACTTGCTTGTGCTTATACACTTGGTGAATCTATTTGATGATAATTATTTTGGTAATAGTAATGAGGTGAGATTTGTATATGTATGTATATATATATATATATGATGTGGTGATTCCTTTAATAATAATAATTGCTTGCTTATAACTTGAAATGATGAATTGTACTTGTTGAGTTAAGTATGCTAAATGAAGAATAAGATGAGTAATCCTTTCATTGATTGATGATGATAAATGATGAGCTTATGCCGATGACTTGATTAGAGATTGAATATGCTTGCTATGCTATGTTAGTAATGTGATAGTTTGAGGTGTATGGAATGGGGGATAATAATCATGTGATGTTAGTATTCTAGGAGGGATGGGTATGTATATGTGTTATGCATAAAATCCTTGAATGCTTATGTTTGCTTATTCTTGATTATGATTGATGTGAAGCTAACCCCCAGTGGTTTTGATTGCCTACATGTTTGTATGAATGGGTAGACAGAGTGCAGGAGTAGTTTTGCTTGGTGAGTACTTGGATAGCGAGAGCTATCTCCGTTATCGGTCTATGAAGTCTTAGAGTAGGCTCTGATCTAGGATGTCTGTCTTTATGATTATTCTAGATTGTTTATACTGGATTTATGTTATGGAGATTTTGCCCATATGTCGGGATTTGGAGATTTTATATGATGATGTATATTGATCTTATGACATGTATATTTTGGAGATGTATGACTTATATCTACTGCGACTGTTGATGAATCATATGTATGCATGTTGTTTGAATTTTGATGTGAAGACGTAGCGTCTATTTCTTGAATATTTACATTATTCGCGTGTATTATCGCTTTAATAGAAATAGGGCGTTACAGCCCCAAATTTCAAAATGTAACAATTCAAATTTAGATTTGGCAATAGAATGACTGGAATTATAAGGTAATTTTCTTTGTTTATCAAAATGACAAATGTCACAAGTAGCTTTATTATCAACAGAAATTGAAGGGTACAATTGATGCATCTTGGACAATCTTTGATTAGACAAATGTCCTAATCTAAAGTGCTAGATTGCATTTGAAGGAATAGGGGAAATAGCTACATTAGAACAAACTGAGTTACATGAATTCAAAGAAACATTTGTGGAAAGACTTGTGAAAGAAGAAACAGATGGTTCTTTATGACATGAAGCAATATTCAGCCCATAGAGACCATCATTAACACTACCCAAACCAATCATCTTCTGGGATTTCATATCCTGTATCAGACATTTAGTAGGCAAGAAATTAACTTGATAAGGCAAAACATCACAAAGCTTGGAAACAAAAATTAGGTTAACTCTAAAATGAGGGGAATAGAGAACATTGGTACTTTGAAAATTAGGTGAAAAAACTGCAGTACTATTAGGTAAAGTAACATGCATATGTTTGATTCTATGGAAGGAATGAAGTAAATTTAGAGAGGAACAAATGTGTCATTGGCTCCTGAATCAATGAGCCAATGATTACTTTGAACATGTAAAGAACAAGAAATCACAGTGTTTATACCTGAGTTAAAGGCTGGAATGGAGGAAGTAATATGGTTTGTGCTAGCAGGATTGGGAGTGGATGCTTGAGGAACCAAAGATGACTGTTGAAGCAAAGCAACCAGATGACCATACTGCTCTTGAGTCAAACCAGTCTGAGAAACAATGGAAGATCCTTCACCAACCAACTGGGAATCAGCAATGCCTTCAGAAGCAACAACATTTGAAGTAGCATAAAGTTTATTAGCATTGGGGTAACCATGCTTCATGTAGCAGAAATCCACGTTGTGATTGTTTCTATGACAAAAGGTGCAATATCTTGAGTTATTCTTGGATTGGGTAAAACCAGATGATTTACCATAACCATTGGGCTTTCTTGCATCTGAAGCATTCACAAGGATACTAGAATCTTCAGTAGAAACTAAAGTAGGTGTGAGTGCATTATTATGGCTCTCCTCTTGAACAACCATAGAGTATAGTTTGTTTATTGAGCAAAGTGGATCCAGAAGAAGAACTTGAGTCTTCACAAGAGAGAACGATTCATTCAATCCAGTAAGAAATTGAATACTTGATCCTCCATGCGAAACTCTGTAGCAGCACGCATAGATTCACATCGACATGGCATAGGACAAGTGCATACAGGCATAGGGCGATGTGAATTGAGCTCCTCCCAAAGAGATTTCATCTCTGTAAAATAATCAAGGAAAAATTTTGTACCTTGATTGAGGTTGTTAATGGTAGAATGAAGATAAGCAATGCGAACTCTATCAACCTTAGAGAAACGTTCCTGCAGCTCAATCCAAATATCAATGGCGAATTCGTGAAACACAATGGTTTGCGCAATTTGCGGAGAAACCGAATTCAAAATCCAAGAGTGAATCAGATGATTACAACGCTCCCATGCACCACTATTCAAATCATTAGAAGCAGGAATAGGGATGGATCCATCCACAAAGGCGAGTTTTTTCTTCGCACCAAGAGCGCGTTTCATCAAATGACTCCATGCGAGGTAGTTGGAACCAGTAAGAAGAGGAGTAATCGTAACCAAATTCGGTCCTTCACGAGGATGAACATAGAAAACTGAATCAGTATTGGCTCGTTGAACAATAATCGGAGCTTGACGAGGAGGCATTATGCAAGAAGAATGCAGAAAAATCTGGAAAAATGGAAGAACACGAAGAACAGAGCAACGAAAAAGATGAAGATCAAAATCACAGATAACGGGATTTGAGGAAAAAAGAATATCTCAATGCAGAATTGAGTTCAAAACAAGAAGAAAGAGAGAGAAATCGCAAAGAATCATGCGAATTCCAAAGAAAACGAGAAGGAAAAAGAAGCTTGAAGAAGAAGCATCAATGGCGGAAGCTTAGGTTTGGATCGTATCAAACTCTCTCAAGAAGAGAGAGAAAAACTGATACCATATTAAGAATATGATAAAAGAGTGAAATGATTCATTCATTTGGAAAGTTGAGTACATCAAGTATATATACAATATCATTGTACTACTGAAACTTAACTATTGTACTACATCTATTGTAACTTGTACTGCAAGCTATTACTATCTTCATGCTTATTTTCCTTGTAATATTAATCACTGCTCAAAAGCGTGCTTGTCTCTCACTTTGTTTTGAATCTGGATTACTCCAGAATTAACACTCTGCAATTCAAATTTGTTCACTCATCATGGCTTCCCTCACACATCAATTCTAGTACAATGTTTTTCTCATCTTTAGAGGTGAGGATACTCGCCATGGTTTCACTGGCTATCTCATGAAAGCTCTTGATGACAAAGGAATCCGAACTTTCATCGATGACGAGGAGCTTCAAAAAGGGAATGAAATCACAACATCATTTCTCAAAGCAATTGATGAATCCATGATGGTCATCATTGTCCTCTCTGAGAATTATGCTTATTCTTCCTTTTTCTTACAAGAACTTTCAAAGATCCTTGATACAATGAAAGATAAGGTGGGTCGTTCCGTTTTGACAGTTTTTTATAAAGTGGATCCTTCTAAGGTATGAAAGTTAGAAAAGACTTATGGAGAAGCAATGGATATACGACAAAAAAAAAACTAATAATTTCATAAACCCCAAAAAACTAACATATAACAACTTTAAACAAAAAATAATCTAACATTTAAAACAAAAATTCCAATGCAAAAGGATCATGAACAATTACTTTTAGTTGAGGTTGAAGGGAGAAATAAGGTTTTTTATGTTTTGAACGAATGGCAGAGATGTTGTTACTATTCTAGAAGAAACCAAAACATAGTGGCAATTAACAGTCTTTGGTATATTTAATGAGCGGCAGTTAACTGACGTTGAAAGCAAACGACAATAACGTGTCGCTGAGGGCTTTTAGGTAATATTTGGGTGTTAAAGAGCAAAACTAAAAGTTTTAAGAGTAAAATCAAGTAACAACTAAAAAATGGAGCCCATGGATTCAAGAGAAAGCGAGCTAGAGGGGTGCCAACAAGTATTAATGATGCGCGCCAAATTGTACAAATAACTCTATTTCACTACATATTTAAAAAAAAAATCAGTTATTATAAAACAAATACATCTACATGACATTTGATTAATCAAGTATAAAAATATTTTTGAAGTGACGTATAAAAATATGGTTATGAAGTTAAATAGATGATTAATTCAATCCACAGTATCGTGGTGTATAAAAAAATAAATATACTTTTTCATTAAAAAAAGAAAAATACTAACATGCGTGCTAAAGACGCATGTAAAAAAAAACTACATACATGTTTATTCTTATCAAAATTGTGTATTCAAATTTATAAATGTAAGAAAATATTCTTTTCAATATAAATTTTCTATTTAATTTTTTGACATATTTCCTTACTATGCAAGTTAGTAAAATTTAGAAAGAAAATAGATATCCTTAAAACATTTTTGCTCCCTAATATTACGAGTATTTCTTTTTTCCTCCTATACTTACAAGCGTGTCCCAATTTATTTTTATTTGACTCTAGAGATAGTCCAAAGTCCTTATGTCTTATTCATATTCATCACTACTCACAAGTGTCTTATTCATATTCATCACTACTCACAAGTTTGTCTCCCACATTCATTTGACTTTATATAGATGCTCCAAAGTCTTTACGTCCTCACTTCAATTATCTTTTAAATAAATTTATCTATACAAAGTTATATTATTTGTGTTATTAAAAAAATATAAAAATTTATATTTATTTAACATTAAAAAAGATAAATATAATTTTTTATAATTTGAAAACCACCAAAGTTCTATACTCATAATCAAAATCAAAATCTAATAAAAAATTATTTATAATTTACGTGTGTTAAAGTACAAAAATGTCTATCTAAACGCTAGTTATAATAATTTTAATATAAGATAAATTTTTATGAATTTAGCATAGTTTCCCTAAAAAGAAAAATGAATTTGGGATAGTTACGGGTTGTTTCAACCTAGCCAAGTTGATGAATAAAACCTTGCCTCTTTACTCTTCTCAACCAACAAGGGTGTCCCACTTTCATAAACTTAAAGTCCTTAAGTTCATACTCTGCGTATCTATCTCCCACTTTCATTTGAATCTGGATACTCCACAATTAACAGACACCAATTCATATCTATCAAACCAGCTCATTCACTCATCATGGCTTCCCTCACAGTCACAGATCGATTTAAGTATGATGTTTTCCTCAGCTTTCGAGGCGAAGACACTCGTTATGGTTTCACCGGTTATCTCAAGAAAGCTCTTGATCACAAAGGAGTCCGAACTTTCATCGATGACGAGGATCTTCAAAAAGGGAATGACATCACACCATGGCTTCTCAAAGCAATTCAAGACTCCATGATGGCCATAGTTGTCCTCTCTAAAAACTATGCTTCTTCATCCTTTTGCTTACAAGAACTTTCTAAGATCCTTGATTCTATGATGAAAGATAAGGCTCGTTCCATTTTGCCGGTATTTTATAAGGTGGATCCTTCTGATATACGAAAGTTGAAAACAAGTTTTGGAGAAGCAATGGAAAAACACAAGGCCAACTCCAATCTGGATGAATGGAAGGTGTCTCTTCACCAAGTTGCTAATTTGTCTGGATTTCACTACAAGAAAGGGTATATTTTATTCCTATATTTATTTTTAATTTTATTTCATTTGCCTAGTTGATTGATTAGGTGAGTTGACTATAATTTTAACAGACAAAATAAAAATAGTTATATTTTTTTTATTGATGGGACAATAGTAATTAAAAATTCTTAAGATAAATAGTTAATAATATTGTATTGATATTATAAAGTTTTGGATAATTAGATAGATGAATTTAAAAAAAGACACTTAAAATGAAACAAAGGAGTAATATTTCTTAAATATTGGTCTTGTTAACTTATGTTCTAACAACAAAAGGTTAAAGAACTAAAAATTACAAATATTTTAGATAAGAAAGTGCAATTTTTTATATCGGTAATAATTTAAATAGACGACTTTTGTAACGAATTACTATGTAGTTATTTAACATATTTGCCCTTATTCATTAAAAAGAAAACTTAAACATGTGCTCTCAGAGCTTAAAGAAAATGTAATTAAGACTTGATTGTGATTTACACACGTTGCTTTTTCATTAACATAACTAGCAATAAACTCATGCTAAACACGGGTCTGTGCTCCGCACGGGTTGAACGTCGAAGTGGGGGGTTATACATAAAAGCGCATTGCGATATTATATGCATTGAGAAAATTAGAAAAATTTCATGATAAAGCTAGCTCTCGTTAACAATAAAAGGGTAAATTATATTGACCTCCCTT
>Ga0315915_1007694_pt1 | contig 12806 bp, 13 predicted proteins | sample MpolbnodulesMG_FD_207738 | JGI IMG/M metagenome (GOLD analysis project Ga0315915, IMG submission 207738) | Medicago polymorpha root nodule microbial communities from Los Angeles, California, United States - branched nodules | ecosystem: Host-associated > Plants > Roots > Nodule | place: USA... | reverse complement strand
AGAATAAGATAACCTAATAATAATAAATAATAATAAAAGTTGTTACAAGGTTAATATTGAGATTTGAAATTAATTTAAGGATAATTATGGCAATGCAATCAAATTTTAAAAAGATTTGCTCCCCTCCTCTCTCCTTCTAAAAATTGAACCAAACACTTCAAATTAAAAATCTCCCCTCCCCTCCAAAACTATCGAACCAAACAGACCCTTATGATACTACCAAAATTACCACCCGTAATGCTAACAAAGTAATTTTACAACTACGCTAGCTCTCCTTATCTTTAGTTAAAAAATTGAACGGGTCAAAATTTTAAATTAAGATAATGATAAAATTGAGAGAAAATTTTAAATTATAAATTCAAACACCACTTGAACCAGCTTAACAAAAAAGACTATAAACCCATGAGAAAAAAATAGTATCAAACATGTATTAAAAGAGCTTCTACGATATTCATTAATAAATTGTTGTATTTTGCTAAAACAAATCAATAAATCAATGATCACTTTTGTAAATCGAAAAATAATTTGTCAATTTTTGCATTGTAACAACCTCCTTACTCAACACGAATCGAATTCCTCCACGTGTCAAACTTTTCCCGCCAAAAACAAAACGAAACCATAACTACTTCATAACTAACACCAGAAAATCACAAACTCGATTTTCACATCAACAATGGCTTCCATCACCACCGTTACACTCTTCACATTCTCTCTCCTCCTTCTTTCTCTCTCCACCGTAACCTCCCACCCTTCCTCCACCATCCTCGACGCCGCTGAAATCCTCACCACCGCCGGTCACGAAGCCATGGCACTCAACCTCGAACTCGCTTCCCATTCTCTCATCGCTCGCCGTCAATCTCGCTCCTTAACCATCTTCGCTCCGACGAACTTCGCTTTCAGTCAGATTCCTCAGCTTCCTCTCTCTCTCCTCCGTTACCAACTCCTCCCTCACGCTTTCTCTCTCCATAGCCTCCGATCTCTTCCGTTCGGCGCGAATATCGCTACTCTTCTCCCCGGTCACTCTCTCACCGTTACAACTACTTCCAACCGTAAACTCTCCATCAACAACGTTACGGTTAATCCAACGCCGTTGCTCGATGACGGTTATCTCGTTATTTTTCAAACGGAAAGCTTCTTTGATCCTTATTTTCAGCTTCCTCGTCCTTCTGGAACCGGTTGTTTTTCATCAAGAAAAATCTCCGGCGACGGCGGTTTTGGATCGAAACGGTTAATCACTGATTCGTCGACGTTTCCGTTTAAGGAAGCTAGCGGTGTTCTGAGATCGAGAGGTTGTTCAGTTATGGCGGCGTTTCTTGATTTACAGTTTCTAGGTCTTAAAGAACGACCTGATCAGTTAACTGTTTTTGCGCCGATTGACGAAGCTATGGTGAGTCACGTCGGAAACGTGACGGAATATTCCGATATACTTCGCCGTCATCTTGTGCCGTGTAAGATTGTGTGGAATGATTTGGCTGCGTTAGAGGAAGGAACGTTGATTTGGACTTATCAAAGAGATTTCACATTGAATGTGAAAACTAGTGCTGATAGTGATCTGTTTTTGCTGAATAATGGTGTTCCTGTGGTTTTTCCGGATTTGTATGTCAGTGATTGGCTTGTTGTTCATGGAATCGGAGATATTCTTTTGGATACTGTTAGATCAGAAGAAGTTTCGGTTCAGGATACAGAATCTACTACGTTTGAGATTGATCATCATCATCACCGTCACCGTGATCATCTTCACCACGATCGTGCGCATAATCCTGCAGAACATTCACACTTCTCTGTTTTTCATTAGGTGATTGATTCATTACTATATTTTTTCATTTACATTTTAGTTTTCGATTCAGAATTTAGTTCGTATCCGTTTCATTTCGCGCTTTTGCAAGCAGGATGATATGATATATTGATTAGGAAATAATAAGAAGTTTCTGCTGTTAACTGATTAGCAAGCTATGGTGTAGTGTGTACTGTTATTGATGCTTTCAATTTGTAATAAGAATGGAACCTCAATAGATTTTAACCATTTGTGTTCATGTAGATATAAACTTCATTGATTACTTGCATGTATAGTTATAAACTTACTTTCAAGTGTAACATAAGCAAGAATTTGATTATTAGATCAGAATTCTAGATACCAAAGTTTTAAATTCAAGTGTCAATTATCGATGTTGCGAGAAATTAAATCGTGTCGGATATCATGGTTTTGAATTGCAGTTTGCGATCGGAATTGTAGTTGCCAATCTTATGAATTTGAGGTCTCCGCAACTTGAATTGTACTCACTATGCTTTTGATATTGAGGTCTCCATAGCCGACATTGCAACTACAATTTCGACTGCAATGACCGTGTTTTTTCGCAATTGTAAATAAGATTCACAACAAAATTCCAACGATTTCTACTACCCAGCTTATTATTGCTTAACATTGTGCATGATCCACAAAGAAGCAATATAACTAGAGTTTAGTACACTGATTTTTGAGTACCCGGGTTCATATTTATTACTTTCAAGTGTTAACTGAAAATGTAAATTAAATTTTACTTTTATGGTAACATCCCTCTGCTCCATATCATCTCAAAATTTCCAAAATTAGTGCAATGGAAACGTATCTATTACAATAATAGAGTAAATCGTATATGATGAATATGACTTCATAGTTTAAACTTTTCTTTCTATATTTGAGTTGCACAGTTTAATTTCATGTTTGTTTTTAAACCCAAAAGAAAAGGAGTAGCAGTGCCTTGGCAAGAGAAGCCACGGGCTAGTCATAAATAATCAACTACTCACACATTAGTTTATCTGTAAGTATTGTTCACTCTAACTTCCCATAACACTCGAGTAACTAACTACTAGAGAATCAAACCGCTGAACTGATCTAATAACAGACCTTGCATAACTCCCCCGTCCCCACAACTCCACAAGAAAAGAACCACAAAATCTCAGTTTTTTAGAAAAACTACAAATCCAACAGCCCTCTATATCTCTAATTAAGCCACCACACCCTTTTGATAAATATATTTTTGTGATATTAGATTGAAGTTGCTAGTTGTATTTTCACCAGATAAGAAAATGTATTTCCAACGTCTTGTTTTTCATTTAAACGGATCATGGATTTCAAGTTCAAATTACACCATTCAGTAAAATGGCCATGAAAACAAAATGATTTTAATCAGAAGAACCAATTCATACTTGATGAATGCAGAAAAATGTGCTTAAAAGGTCAATGTGAATTGTTCATTGCTACAACTGATCACTTTACTTAAAAACAGATACGGCAATAGAAATAAATAAGTTTGAAGGTAAAAAAAACAACACAAAGACAGGTGCAGATCTTCCGGCTTCGGTTGGATAACTAAGAGGGCACAAGAGCTATGAAGTGGCCAAATTCCACCTTGTCTAGTCCAAATCCATAGCAAGAAAAGCTTAAAAAAATCCCCTCTTCACTGAGTATCTTAGATACATCACTACCGAATTGGGGCCAGAGATCCAATGAAATCTTATCAATGCTGCAAAAACATAATAATGTCAAATTTTGGGAATAGATTAATGGATGTTTAGAAAACAGTGACTTCAGAAAATATGTAGATACCCTTTTTTCACTTAAAAGAATTTATAATTCTACATCATTAAAAATTTATTACTATAGATCTATAACTATGGCTTCGCATACATAGTACTTCAGAAAACAAACAAATGTAAATATAGCCGAAACCAATCTTACACATACCTCAGGCTCAGCGGGTTTGGCTTCTTCAGCTTTTATGGTCTCCTCACCTGTAAGAGAGTATTAACCCTTAGAACCTCTTTAGTAGGAGCAGTTCTAAGTGTATTATAAACCAAATAACAAAAGCTTAATTACACAATTAACTAGGAACGATTCACTAGAAGAAACTCACTCTGGAAACAATATGACTACAGTTTTCTGGATAATTTATCCAATAGCAGGCACAGTTTCTTACTTTATACTCATCCTAATTTTTTGACAAGGTTGGGGTAAGGATACAAATCAGTGGATGATTACTCTTGCGGTGATTAGGGACGGGTCAACTTGGTGGACAATGGGAGCATTTGTCCCCACTAGGATATGGAATGCCAACCTACCCAACAATATATACCTATACTTTCAATGCGTTTGGTTTGGCATCCAGATTAAAAATCTTGGATCTCAGGGCAATATATCCTTAATTTTTAAAAGCAAAAAACTGGAGAGCTTGAAGGAAGTGCAACACAGATGCATCTTAAATCAAGTGTTAGTCATTATCCCTTACCTCCATCCTCTGGCAAATCAGAGGTCCAGAGAGTCAGGTTGTCTCTCAACAACTGCATGATCAAAGTGCTGTCCTTGTACGACTCTTCACTCAAGGTATCCAACTCTGCAATCGCCTCATCAAAAGCTTGTTTGGCCAAATGGCAGGCCCTGTAAGTTTTATCACCACCATTTAGACAATAGATAGAAACAAAAGCAACAGAACCATGCAAAGTATGAGAGAATCGATTGCTTACCTTTCAGGAGAGTTCATAATCTCATAATAAAAGACAGAGAAGTTGAGTGCAAGTCCAAGACGGATTGGATGTGTTGATGGAAGATCAGTGTTTGCAGTGGCGGAAGCAGCCTAATAATCAAAATAGTTGTGAAAATCAAGAGACAGCACAATATACAGTTAAACATCAGAAATAATTTATTAATGAACCACTTTAGTGCTGAAATACAAACCTCGTATCCTTTCAGTGACTGCTCAGCAGCCTCTTTTCTTTCTTGGTCAGTCTTGAACTCAGCAAGATACCGGAAATAATCACCTTTCCTGCATCAAAAGAAGCATAAGGAAATCAGGGACAGAGAGCCAAAGTACATGTGAGCCAGTAAGAGATTTCATATCACATAAGGATGAGCAGAATATGTTAAAGATTATGAGAATATGTTATAATATCTCGATATTATCTTTAGAGTAACTTAAACTATCTTTTAAGTCCAGTTTCCATATTTCGTAGTCCTTGTCATGATTTCTTCACTGTTTGATTCTAGTTAGGAGTTTAATAAACAAGGGATAGTGTTTAGTCTTTTGTATCGTATCATCAATCATATCAACCTGTAATCTATAACCTATAATGTAGTATCTATATCTATAATCCATAATTAACTAGAATTCAAAGTCTAATTTACTTCCATCTTTATCTGAAACCCTATAACTTGAGCAGAATATAAACACACAAATCCAGTGACTCATTCATAATAGGACTCCCTGTAGAGCCATGACTTAATCATGAAACGGGTGCTCATCCACCAGTGGATAACAAATATGCAAGTCAAAAAAAAAAAAAAAAAAAAACAGTAAAGAAACCACCAGTCATACAGATTCTATGTTTGTCAGAACTGTGATGACATCTTTGAATCCAAAATACTATGTCTACTAAAAGGAAGAAAGCATTCCATAACGAAGATAGAGATAAATCTAATGGCCAACAAGTTGGAAAGGATTTGAATCAATCAATCAAGTAGTACAGAAGCAGTGTAGCAATATGACTCACATCTTATGATAGAAAACATTAGCTTCTGCCGAGGTGGAAGCAGGAACCAGATGCTGGTCAATAATTGTCAGAATGTCACCACAGATTTTGGAGAGTTCCTCCTCGACCTTTTGGCAGTAACTCTTGATCATTTTAACATTGTGTTCATTACCCTTAGACTCCTCCTTCTGCTCAATTGAGGACATAATGCGCCATGAAGCTCTTCGTGCACCAATGACGTTTTTATATCCAACAGAGAGGAGGTTCCTCTCTTCCACGGTTAGTTCAACATCAAGTTTTGCCACTTTCTTCATACATTCAACCATTTCTGCATATTGAATACATATTTTCAGAAGGGTCGACAATATTAATTGAAAATTATAAACAGTTTGCACCATCAAATAACTTGCAGGCGCTGTGCATTATGCAATAATAAAGTTCAGGCAATGTACATTATCAATTATCATTGAGTACAAATCAAATTTTCTTTTAACAACTGAACAAAACAAAACTTTTAACAAATTAATCTTCCCCTGGTAAGGCAAAAACAGGAGTTTAATAATAGACTGGCCAATTTGGGTCCATGACATCACTTTCGTAAGTCATTTCTGTTTCCAAACATAATTCCCATCATTACTGTTGTTGAATTTAGCTTCTTAAAATTGAACAATTCACTTTAAAAGGTAAAGTACGTAATCTCAATTTCAACTACGCAATCAAAGGAAAATGTTCCAACACATCCATAATTATTATGAATGTACACATAACATCAACTGTTAAATTTCTTACCAACATTTTTAGATAACATATTTCACCAAATTTCTCAATTTAGAAGATCCATTTTTCTTTCCTATCTAAGCATCAAATCAAACAAGTAACACAAAAATCCAACGCAATGACATATCAATAAACAATTAATAGTTTAATCTAATTTAATTCAAACAAATTTCCAATCAATGCATCATCAAGAACCACCCCCCAAATTAAAATAAAATAGTAATTAAATGTAAATTTATCCAATCTAGAAAATGATTGATCTATAAACAATGATAAATACCCAGATCTAAAAATCAAATCTTTTACATCTTAACACACATTTCAAACCCAAATCACAACAAAAAAACAGATCTACAACAATGTCAGCATAAAAAACATAAAAAAACACAAACCCATTAAAAAAAAAACAACAAAAGAGACCAAAATAACAAAATTAAAAACATAACCTTCATATCTTTCAGCTTGTTCAGAAAGCTTGGCCAAGTAAACTTGGGTCTCTCTCTCTTTCTCAGCGGACATTGTTGTTGTGTTGAGTTTGTTTCAGAGAGAGATCAGAGAAAAACTCAAAGGAGGCAAAGAAGAAGAAGAAATGGGATGGGATGTGATGCGAGAGAGAAGGGTGAAGTGGTTATATAGTGGTTCGAAAATCGAGCTTGTTGTAAGGGTCAAAGGAAGACTGAAATCTCAACCGTTGGATCTTGTTGTTTGAAAGAGGAAGCGCGCAAATCGTGATTGAACAAGTGAGTGGGAGAGAGACAAGACAACATTGCTTATCTGTCATTACTGATCACAGAAAATGCTTCTCCGACGAACCACCGCACTTCTCTTCAAAAACCACCACACCCTTCAACCACTCCGCCGCCACATCACCACCAACCCCATCACACCGGTAAACCGCGAAGAACTCCTCAAAGTCTGCACCATTCTCTACCAACAACAAAACTCACCCGATTCACGTCTTCACTCCAAACTCACCTCTTCCAATTTCAATCTCACCCATGAATTCTTCCTCCAAGTTTGCAACAATTTCCCTTATTCATGGCGACCCGTTTATCGCTTTTTCCTCTTCACACAGCAAGAAAAAAACCCATCTTTCACTCATACTCATGTTTCATTCAATAAAATGCTTGATGTTGTTGCAAAGTCTCGTAACATTGATCTTTTTTGGAGTCTTGTTAATGAAACGGCGCGTCGTGGTTTGGTTAATGATAAGACATTTGTGATTGGTTTGAAGACTCTTGGTGGTGCTAGAGAGTTGAAAAAGTGTGTGGAGTTTTTTCATTTGATGAATTTGAATGGTTATGGTTACAGTGTTGAGAGGTTGAATAAAGTTGTTGAGGAAATGTGTAAGGTGAAGCTTGTTGAGGAAGCAAAGTTTGTTGTTTTTAAGATGAAGGATTGGATTAAGCTTGATGGGGTTAGTTATAAGTGGTTGATTAGTGGGTTTTGTGATAAGGGTGATTTGATTGAAGCTTCTAAGATTTGGAATTTTATGGTGGATGAAGGTTTTGTTCCTGATGTTGATGTTGTTGAGAAGTTTATGGAGACGTTTTTTAAGGTGAATCAGTTTGGTGAGGGTTTGAAGCTTTTTGAGACAATGAGGTTGAAGAGGATGGATGAACTTGGTGTTTCGACTTATAGGGCTGTGATTAAGTGGTTGTGTAAAAAGGGGATGATGGATCATGCTCATGAGGTGTTTGATGAAATGTGCGAGAGGGGTATTCGAGTTGATAGTTTGACATTGGGTTATGTTGTGTATGGGCTTTTAGCTAAGCATAGGGTTAGAGAGGCTTATCAAATTGTGGAGAAGATTGATGTTGTGGATATAAGTGTTTATCATGGATTGATAAAAGGGCTTTTGAAATTGAGAAGAGCAAGTGAAGCGACTCAAGTGTTTAGGGAGATGATAAAGAGAGGTTGCGAACCGACTATGCACACGTATATAATGCTGTTGCAGGGTCATTTGGGGAGGAGAGGAAGGAAGGGGACTGATCCTCTTGTGAATTTTGATTCTATTTTTGTGGGTGGTATGGTGAAAGTTGGACATTCAAAGGAAGCTATTAAGTATGTGGAGAGGGTGATGAACCGAGGGATGGAGGTGCCGAGGTTTGATTATAACAAATTTTTGCACTACTTTTCAAATGAGGAAGGTGCTGTTATGTTTGAGGAGGTAGCGAAAAAGTTGAGAGAAGTAGGGTTGGTTGATTTGGCAGACATACTTGCGAGGTATGGACAGAAGATGGCAACTAGAGATAGGAGGAGAAATAGATTTCCAATAATTGAAGATGCTAATGACAAACAGGTCATGTAAATATAAAGGTTATACGATTGATGTAAAGGAACTAAAGTTGGTTGGAAATGAAGCATTAGATATATGAAATGTCAGCATTTTCTAAGCTTAGTGGTAGTGGAGAAATCTGACTTGAAAGAGGTATATGAGTAACGTATATAGCCTTTATAAATTTATATATCTGTGTGTTATCATTGGATTTTCAATGTTATATAGATAAATTCATTTATTCTCTTTCATTCAATTATATGGAAGTTTTTGTGAACCCTCAATTTAGTAAAAATGATTTAGGGTGAAGCTTGTTCCTCCTTAGAACTATTAGAGTTGTTGCCGATGACTTGGCTCCTACTCATTATTGTATCGGCATCATCCATTGTGACCATTTTGTTGGAGAAGCTGGTTTCTTTGTTTACATTAATACTTTCATTATGAGAATAGGTATACTAATGATTGATAGCTGCTGATGATGTTTGTTGCTTTACTACAACAAGCATTGACATTTGTTTTTCATCTTTATATATTAAAAGGAAACCAGTCCTGCAGGTAAAAACTTAGAAAACCCTAAGCAAGCTCTTCCCCATTTAACCAGCAAACTCATATGGAGGGAAAACCCTAGGGTTTAAAAAATGGGAAAATGACTTGATTGTCCTTCATGTCATGTGTTATTGCCTTGGGAGTCAGGTTTCTTATGGGACACGTTAAGCAGGCTTAGGAGAATGATGGCTGTTTCTTCTAAGCTTACACTTGGCAGAAGACTTGGATTGCTAATTTGAAATGAACGCATGAGATAGCCTCAATTAACTACTAAGCATTTAACCATACACTTGGCTGAAGATTTGATTTGTGTGTTTGAAATGAATGCATGATATTAGCCTTTTCTTTTGTCTATATAATAATTGAAGATGAAGCATTCACAAACTACAATAGATCAACCAAATTCCATTTTTTTCAACAAGAGCTAGCAATGGAACAATTTGGGAACTTTACAATGTATGCCAAGCTGCTGGTGCTATATGTTTGATGAAAGGTGCTAATGACTACCTTTTATATTTTGCCTGTTTAATGTTTTTCCATAACATGAGTTTGTTTTTTGCATTTGCCTTTCAACTATGCAAGTATAGCATTTTTCTGGTACAGTGTTTAGTTTGTTCCTCAAATTCTTATCCATGTACTTTTTACTTAAATGAGATGTGGGAATCTGAAAGTGGATTATGTTTGTTGTTTTTGTAGTACTTTGTTTTTTCCATATGTAATGGATCTTCCACAATGTTCTCATAACCTTCTGCTATAACTTTGTTGAAATTTCCATAGTGTTCTCATAATCTTTTGCGATATATATGTATGTTCTTTTTGATTGCAGTGAATTTGTGCTTACAATATCACAGACCTCAAGTGTTATGTGTTTGTCCTACCTCTACTTAACTTAATTTAATTTCTTATCTGTGCATGCTTTATTTCGTGACAACAGTGCAAGGCAATGCTGGTGGGGAGATTGACAGAGGTATTAGGAGGGATTTGGTTAGCCTTCGTACCTTTTACATGCAGTACGATATATGCTCTGTGAGTTTGTTTACTTGCTACTAATTAATTCTTTTCTTTAAGTATGTGTTGTGTGGTATTTTAAGTCTGTGTTTTTGTGGTGTGATTTGTTGACATAATTTTGGTTTCAATGTAGTATATGTATGAAGAATAGTAACAGAGCTTATGTAGGATATTATAGCATAGACCTTTAATGATTTAAACCTATTTTCTTTTCCATTGGTGCTGTTAAAATGATTTTGATTTATCTAATGACTTATTTGGTCTTTAAACATTTTTGGACAATAGTCATTGTTTTGTGTTTGTTCCTTTAATCACAGACCAAATAAATTGAGCATGATTGAATAGTTGATCTTATGTAGAATAATTATAGAGCTTATGTAGGATATTATATTATAGACTTTAAATGATTTAATCTTAGTTTCTTTTCCATTGGTGTTATTAAGATGATTTTCATTTATATAGGCCTTATTTGGTCTTCAAACATAGTTGAAGAACGGTGATTGTTTTGTGGTTTTTTTCCTCACATCACACACCAAATTAAGTGTTGAAGGTTGAATGTTTGTGCAGTGTAAGAGAAGGCTACCTGCTTGCTTTGCCAGGGGTTTTGGACTACAAGTTGGTCCATGTGTCATGCTTCGTGATCGGAACCAAAATGAGATCGAGGTTTCCATTGAAAAGAAGAACGGGAAAGTGTATTTTGCTGATGGATGGTCATTTTTGAAGACTTTTTATGGCATATTGGTTGGTGGTTGGGTGACAATGATATTTGCAAATCGACATCTTTTCCTGCTTGAAGTTAGGAATCTCTTTGGCGATGAATTGGAGTATCCTCGCCTTACTCCTCCCCTCAGAATGATGCTGCAGACTCAAAGTGCAAATGACTATAGAAAGTCGTTTGTTAGATATGGTTCCAATGCTCTTTTCCTTCCCACTGCTTTCTGTCATACAATGGTTAAGCAGCTAACTTCGGAGGATGTTACTTCTGGAGTGTTGGTGAGTGGCGCATTTTATTTCCTTAACATTGTTTTCTGATAATAACCGATTAGATGTCTAACTTGCAATGTTTTTTTCCCGTGTATTCAGAAGCTGAGTTGGCTAGGTTTCTGTCAATTTGCATTTCCTGCCGAGCCAACGAATATAACTGTCATTGATTACCTTGGTTATCCTTGGAAATTGCAAATGGAGTTCGGTCCTGATGGAGATATGACATGTCTATTTTCTGGTGAGTGGCAAGCCATATGCAATGCGCGTCTGCTGGTTGAAGGATCAAATGTCAAATTTGGGGTTACAGAATCCAGTAATAACAAGGTACATGTGTCCACCTCAAATGTTGGTCTTGAGGACTAGGCTCCAATCGTCTGCAAATGCCGGTGGAAATGGTGCAGGGTATCGGCTCGAGCAGTATTTATGGAAGAATTAGTGTATGTTAACGTGTTTGTTTGTCTTCACACGTGGAAAATGTGGTTGTCTTTGTGAGACCGTGAATGTTCAATAATGTATTTCTATTTTGCTGTCAGTTGTGCGTCTAATGTGTCGTGTGTACTTTTTAGCGTCTTTGTTGCTTGGTCCGTAGGTAATGAATCAATTACAAAGTTGCTTCTTATAAGTAACTTGCTGTTTAAGTTGTGTTGTTGTACTCTTAATGTTGTGTGCGCTTTGTATGTTCACTTTCAATGAAAAAATGTGATTTTTTGTTGTGATATCGCTGTGTGTGCATCATACCTACTAGCTTTTTTTGTATGAAATATGTTGTGTGCATGAATATATCTTTGATAGAAGCCTATATTAATAACAGATATGTGAATAGCAGACTCTAAAAGAGTCATGGATTCAAATTCATTATAGCAAATGTGATAGTCTATAATTGATTACAGAAAGACAACTATTTCTACCTTTTTTGTTTAGCTCTATGCAATTCTCCAAAATTAAACCAATCATCCAATCCAACATTTACTAAGCAGCAAGCCCATCTATTCTGTACCATGAAAAACCAGTAAGGCATTCTGACTTAAAATTATAGACTATCATATTTATAAAACCATAATAGGTATGAAAAAATGGAAGCACTGATATTCATGATATTTTGGATATGATCAATCTAATGATCATATGATGTGTTCCTTATAGTGATCATTATTCTAATTCTAGCAAACCAAATTCCGAGTCAGTGATAAGGTTTCATATTCATTGCAAGATCAATCAACAGCCTTGGCCATATAATATGTTATGCCAATATAGACTAAAATACACTACAATGTAAGTAAGAATACATATTGCAGGTATTTTTCCCCTCACATGCGCATAAGATGTTGAGCACTTTGTTTTTTTGAAAGATATGCATTTGATAGAGTACTGCACTTATCCCATGTTCTTAGGCAATTTCAATTGTGCTTATCAATATGAGTGATTTTGGTTTTGTGGTGAGAATTGTTTCAGATTATTTCATTATACTTGGTGCACTTAATGTAGCCATGCCTATGCCATGTGTTGGACATTTGATCAGGCATGAGATATTTTCCCTTTCCAATGGATTGCAATTGGTTCTAATTTGGTTGGAGTGGAGTGTTAGATCAAAGTTCACCCATCTCATAAGTTAACTCCAAGTTGAGATTGAAAACGTGATCCTTGATACATTTAAGACATGTAATTTATTGTGAAGAATGTTTAATCATTATTTTGGTATGCTAGGAAAGTA
>Ga0315915_1007693_pt1 | contig 12809 bp, 6 predicted proteins | sample MpolbnodulesMG_FD_207738 | JGI IMG/M metagenome (GOLD analysis project Ga0315915, IMG submission 207738) | Medicago polymorpha root nodule microbial communities from Los Angeles, California, United States - branched nodules | ecosystem: Host-associated > Plants > Roots > Nodule | place: USA... | reverse complement strand
GATTAGGTGCTACTATATTACATTATTTTCCTGAGAAGGTTTGACATTAGGATCAGTTTCTCCAAGTGGACGTTGTTGCCCTATTTGTTGTTCAGTCATCAATTCCTGTAATAAGAACATATGAATTGGTGATCTTTAGTTATCAATAATGGCCATTACTCGCTATTCGCTAAGGCTGAGATTAACTGATCTTTATATGCAAGGGATCTTGACATGGCCTGCAAATTACCTCTGAATTTGTTGGTATTATTGCTACTGATGTCATCTCTTGTCGAGGAACATTTTCAACAAATTCATGCTCTGTCTCTAGTGTTTGTTCCATTTCTTTCTGCATCAAAAATAAAATATTTGATTAAAAAGCATTGCATTGGTCATTGTATTCAATATTCATATGCGGTTAGCTTGAATAAATAGAATAGTATTGACCTGTGAAGAAGTCAACTCGTGTCCCGATGTTGCTTGAACTTCAGTGATTTCTGAACTTGGATATACATTACAAGTATCGTGGCCTTTGGACTCATCATGTACCTGCTCGAATATCTTCCGCAAATCCTGCTTCAATGTATAATCTGTTGCAAAATATTAACATCATTGCATAGTACCTCATAAGAACAATAATAAAATCAAAACATCCACTTTCAACTGTAAATCGTCATTTTCAATGTTGGGTCACTTTTAAGGATTCTAAATTAAGAAATTATTGCTTAAAAATAGTCAAATACTTCAATTTCCAATTCATTGAATAACAAATTTTCATAAAACTCTACTATTTAACTTCCTTAAAGAGTGTCCGGAGACCCTCGTTAGAAATACCTATCACACATACCTCTACTATAGAAGCTTCAATTGTTTATATAATCAAATGGTATAATTTATTAGAGATGAATTTTAGAGGAAAATCATCCTTAAATCCTTGTTTTTGTTGCTGTAAATACTACTGCATGATATGTAATTATTTAAAAATATTGGACAGAGTGTGTACCGTAGCCAAACTTGCCACCATATAAACCAGAAATATCATTTTTGAAGTCTGCTGTTGATGCTGGAGCCAGAGATAGTTTTGGACAATTCAGTATGAAACGACATTTTACAGCTTGAAATTGAATTCCCTGGTCATGATAGAGGCTTGGTAGATTTTCAAATATTACAACTTTCAGATTTGGAATCTCCACTTTCTGATCATCACCTTCACTAGCAAATATTTCATCTAGCTCATCTGCTTCTCTTATGATAAGAGCCTCTAGCTCAGGAAGCTGTTTACATATGGAGATCGGAAAGACATATTTCAACTTGTTGCACTTTATTACAGCAAGTGTTTTTAGCTTTGGGAAGCATGTCTTTGTTGTAGACATAAAATTCGAGGATTTTTTATTCTCCAGATCATCTTCAATAATATGCTTCAACTCTTTGCATTCTTCAACTCTCATACTGACCAACTGTGGTAGACACCTTATTATAGAAGTGGAGAAAACAATTTTCAATTTTTCACATCCCTTGATTCTCAAGCATGAAAGGTTTTGGAGGGAAACCGAATTTTTGGGACCCACAAAAAGGCATGTCATCATAGGCAAAACATCCAAATCAATGTCTTTCAAAGCTAAGTTCATTTGCTCTCCATTTATTTCATTCAGACAAAAGATATCTTCTACATTGGAGTTATCTACCTTAAGACTTTCCAACGTGCGAAAATGATCCACATTTCCACTCAATTCCTGCAATATATGAATGGGAAATAAACACATACATAAAATACGAATAACAAAGTCCTGTAAGTAAAGAAAAGGTGGTAAAAGGCTGTGGAGACATTTGATGTATTAGAGTGTTGATTCAAACTCACAATTTCTCTCTACTTAGACATGCCATGTCCAAATTTCTAATGGAGACCAATTGATATGCTCAGCTCAACGATATCAAGAGAAACATAATTGTAAAGAAGTTAAGGAATTAGTAAAAAGAAACTTCTATTAACTTGAACACTATATATCTGTAATGAATCTACGAAAACTAATTGTACTTCTTGTTTATGATGATGATATTATTTGCAGGAGATGATTTATTTTAGAGACAACGATTCAAATAAGTTATCATTAGAGTTTGAAATAAAGGACCATTAACAACTCAAGTATTTCTTGGAACTGAAGTAGCACACTCAAAGAAAAGAATTTTTTTCTCTTGTAGAAAATATGTGTTTCACACCATCTTCCGTCCAATTTTTTTGGGTCATATTGGAGTTCAAAGAAGTAATTTGTCAAGAGAAGTAGTTGTTAATGGCGGAAAATAAAGTTTGTCGAAAAGGATCTTGAGTCAACATAAAGTATTTTTTTGGAGACATGCAAAAGGGCTCAACAACAAATGCAAATCGACAAAGAAGAAGGCTAACAAAACATGACTATGTACGGGCAATGACAAGTTCCTCTTACAAACCCAAATAATGGGAACATGGCTATTTAAAAATAAAACACGTTATATCAAGACCTCGGTTCGACAAACTACTAGCCGACGAAGAGTAAATGTGAAGTTTGTGGCGACCCACAACACACGATCTCTTGATAATAGCTAAGGCTTAATTAATGATTTGGTCTCTTAAATTATTTGTTGGTTACATTTTGGTCCCATAAGTTATTAACGTTACGTTTTGGTCCCTTAAATTATAATATGTTAGCCCAATAAATTACTTCCGTTAAATTGGGTGAAAATATGTTAATCTTCATCCCCTTCATCATTAAAATCCAGAATTTCAACAAAATTCACCACCTTCATCAACTCCATCGCAAAATCCAAAAACTTAATCACCTCTCTTCAACACCAAACTCAAAAAAATCAAAAAATAAAATCCCAACGAACCCAATAATTCAATTAAAACTTCAATGTTCAATTTTCCCCCAAATTCAAAACCATATTCATCAAGCTTCAATCAACTTCATGGATTCACATTCATCGGTGGCTTATTTTCAATTGCTCATTATTCCTTCTCCCAAAATTTGCATCTCTTCATTCTCTCGTCTACCCTAATTCATTACTTCATTTACTTATAGCAAATCCAACACTAACAACCTCATCTCTTTTTATTCATAGCACAATAAAAACAAAAACAATAACAACAAATCTTCAAAATTAAAACCCAAAGAAATATTTGGGACTGAAAGTTTTATCTTTGGTGTGCAGAGATGAGCTTGATTCAAATCTAGTTAGGGAGTGAGAGGCAAGAGGAAGATGACAAAAACGTTGAATATATATTTTTTTGGTTTGTTTTAGACTGTTTTTACCCTTTCTTTCTTTCTTTATGATTCTGGAAAATTGAAAGATTAATGAAGATAATGGTGGTGCAGAAGAATGCATGAGCTGAAGAACATGTTGGAAAAAATGAAGAGGGTAAAGAGAAGAAGATGAAACACGAATTGAATTAAGTGAATAGGATGCCGTATTGATGCTTCTGCTATAAAGACGAAATTTAATTTACTGGATTTAAAGATGAGTGGGCGATGAATTTTGGGTATCGATGATGAATTCTGGGTTTAATGATGAAGATTAACAGTTTTTTACAAAATTTAACGGAAAGGATTTTTTGGCTAACATATTATAAGTTAAGGGACTAAAACGTAACGTTAATAACTTATGAGACCAAAATGTAACCAACAAATAACTTAAGGGACCAAATCATTAATTAAGCCTAATAGCTAAAGAGGTAATTGTCGTGACCACGGTCTTTCACTCAGTTTCTCTTCTCTATAAATAAGAGTTCTCACAAAGATGAACCCACTATAACATAAATGTCATTGTTTACTAAATATGCTAAACCACATTTGAACCAATTTTAAGAGTTTTACATTAGACACCTAAAAAATGTACTTGTTTTAAAAAATTAATTATGTTTATAGTTCACATAAAATTATTGTTTCGTGTTTTGCCCCCATCATAAAAAAAAACCGCGTTTTTCAATTCTTTGCAGACGATGAAATCAAACATTTTTAATCATCCTTTGCATTTAAATTTTTTTTAATATTTTTTGCAGACATTATTTGAACATTATTCAATGTTGCTCCACAATTTTTTTTAGCATAAGATGAAATCAAATATAAACTTTTTAAACATCAAAATATAAAAAGTAACAAAAATATAGAGAAACTTCTGTGGAGGAACTTTTTATAAAAAATTCATTTCAAAATATATGTTGTCTTAAAACCATCTTTGTTTAGATTTACTAACTACAAAGATCTATAGAAATAAGGATGGATACCTTGATGATTGTACCGTCGACAGATCTTGTTACTGAATGATGAGTTATGAAATCACCAATAGATTTGATAGCAAATTGGGAGCATTCATACAGTACAATATTTTTCAAGTGTGGAAATGTTGTGCGATATTGTTTGGGACACATTCTGACTAAACTTGGCAGATTGATAAGACAAAGATCTTCCAATGCTGGAAGATGAAGATGAATCTCAGTGTGGTTTTGATGATCATCAGTGTCGTATCCATTTATGTATTCCAATTGTTCACAACCTTTAACGTTGATCTTTCTTAATTTTGGGAAAACAGTGCCCCAGTTATTGCCACTAGTGCTGTCATGATGATCTCCAATGTCTATTATTACAATGTGCCTCAATTCATCACAGTTCTTAATCCACAAAATTTCCAACAACATTCTTGGAGCAGTAGACAGGGTAAATAATGATTTCATCTTTGAAACATTCTTCAGTGCAATCACTGTAATATTGCACAAGATATGTGATGGTCTTGAAAGACATTGAGCACGTTCCCATATGTCAAGGGGATATGAATTTGATTCCTACAATTATATAATCTCTTAGTGTGCAAATATAAAATTCAACAAAATAAAAGCAAATCATTTTTCTATTTCTCTCTTATATATTGTAATTTTTTTCTCTCTTACAATACCAGTCCGACAAACCGGTTTACATTTATTTATCTATAATTAAATTCATGCACCAAAGCTATTAAACACTAGAAATAGTATTTAACTTGTTATGTAATGATCCTAAATAGAGAAAATCATGTCATCAAATGAAGCTAGCAAATTGTCATAGCTGTCAAGACACGCGGGCTTATATAAGGGAAAGAAGGCATTGAAAGAATATGTGATTGAAATTCTAATTCTCTCTCTCCTTCTCTGATAGTTCTTATTCCCCTTTCCCCTTTATCCTTCTTTAACTTTCAATTTCACTTCTAGCATGTACTAAAGGAATTATATCCTTGTGTTGCTTAGTTTTCTGTAATAGATTATTGAAACCATTACATTATACTATTAATTGATATGAAAAATGGTACATTATTACATTGTATTAATGAACAATTTTTCATGTTCAGTGATTTGCTATTATGCTAATTAATAGTAATCTTCAACATACATCAGTCACACAAACTTATAAGCTATAAGCTATAAACTCGTTTAGTGACCCTAACAGTAATCTTTAAGCTTAGGATGTTTAATATGCACGGCAGATATAAGTATTTCTTAAAACGAATGTATCTAAGGTTTATTTTCCTTTCTTTTTTATTATAATTTCTCATTAGAAGAGTATAAAAAAGGTGAGAGTGTTACCTTTAAGCTGTCTTGCGGTTGGTCCTCAGAAACCAGTGGGATGTTAGTACATGAAAAGATATTGCATTTGATTGGATCTGATTGTGCTTGTGGCTTGGAAGCATATCCAGATATGGAAGATGGCTTCTTAATGGACAAAGACATTGTACGATTACATTCTGGGAAAATGTCGATCAAATTCGGAATGTAATTAAGCTTCATTTCTATTAGAGAACCAAGTTTGACATCTTTGCCAAATATATATTTCAGATTATCACACCTTTTTATTGTGATGGATTCTAGAGCTGGAAGATCATGAGCATAGAGAAGCGGAAGTATTAATTCTATTCTTGGACACTTCTTAATAAAAAGAACTTTCAGTTTCTGAAACATTGAGCCTTGACTTGTGCTTTCATTATCATCAACTATTTCACCGCTCGATTCCTCCCCTTTTCTTTCATCTATTATGTATTCAAGACGTCCACATTTCTTTATTTCCAATCTCTCCAACAACACTAGGCTAACAGCAGTTGACATTTGAAATAGGGAGGTCAACATCGGACATCCTTCCAAAGACACACTCTTTAGATTGAACAGGTTTAGGTTGCACTTAAATAAGCTTTTCAAATGTTTACAATCACTGATGGACAACTTCTCTAAACAGGTTAGAGAGTCAAAGGACAGAGGACCATTGAACAATTCTTCCAAATTATCTAGGTTCCAAAGATCTAGTACAACCAACTTGGAGAAGACTGTTGATACTTGAGATTTAGTGTCAATGAGGCATTGTAATTGTGAAATGAAATTCAAATCAAGTTCAACTAGATTATTCATACCTTGATCCAAAGGAACAATCTCAGGTATGATATTTCTCCACCCCCCTTCAATTCCTCCAAGTCTAAGAACCTCTGCTTCTTGCAAACAGTACTCGAGTGTTGTTTTGGATAGGAAAGGCGCACCTTCATATACCAAAGATACAGACTTTGATGATTCATTACCGTATCTGCAAAATTCATTGATATAAAACCTTTGCAATTTAGGGAAATTTATTTCTCTGCAAAATTCATTAAAGCTAGCTGTGAAATACAACTCTTCAAGTGATGAGCATCCTTCAATTACTTCAAAAGGATTATTCCTTGAAATTATACAACATTCCAAGTTCAATAGTCTAAATTTCTCTAGGTTTGTGATTCCATGAGGCAATTCATCAATTTGACAACCATCTAAATCAAGAGTCTCAAGGCTTTGCAGGTTTCCCAAAATAGAGATGTCACCCAAATCGACTTTCGCAAAGAGAAGCGATCGAATATTCTTCAACAACTGAATTGAATGAGGTAATGATAGAGATACTTTAGAATAATGATCATAAGAATCAAAGATTAAATGCAAAACTCGAAGGCCCTTATTATTTTCAAAAAATGAGTTCGGGACATCGATTCTCAAATCATGGCAGTCTTTATCCTTATGCACAGCGACAATTAGAATCTCAAGCTTGGAACCATCAAGCTTAAAGGAAAACACATCCTTAAGCTTGGCTTCACATAACAAATATTTAATATTTGTCTCCTTTTCAACCATTAAATTTTGATTTTTATCATACAACTTCACTGTTTGAATCTCTTTATTCGCTATCCATAGGGCTGCATCACGAACCAAGTCATGCATTTTCACCATGCTTTGATCGACCTCCAACAATAAACAAGAATCCATGAGTTTATTTTTGGATATAACAACTTGACTTCGAGCATCTTCGTAGCTGACATAATCTTCCCCAAAAAGGCCTCCTCCGATGCCAAGTCTGGTTAACCTTTCGGTAGGAATTTTTTCATCTTCTCGAAATACAGAACACAAGAGGAATAGACTCTTGGTCTTCTCATTCTTCATATTATCATAGCTAAACTTCAAGCATTTATATATTTTAATCAGATCATCATCAACATCATGCATTGGCATATGTTTCTGCAAGGATTTTAAGGCCCATTCCCACTCTGCCGGACGTTGTATGCCCTTCAAACTACTGGCGATAGCAGCAATTGCAATTGGCAACCTTTTGCATTCATTTGCAATTTTTCGGCCCTTGTCAAGAAAATTTTTAGTTGAAATTTCGTGTAGACCAGCATGCCTTTTGAACATGATCCATGCGTCTTCTTCAGATAAGAGATCGAGTTGTATTGTCTTACTGCATCCTAATCTGTTACACACCAAGAGATTGCGCGTGGTTATGAGAATTCTACAGCCTTTGTGATTGTCACTGTATGGAATCCCTATTTCATGAAAATCGATGTCTCCCCACACATCATCCAATATTATAAGAATCTTCTCACCATTGGTTAATCTGCTCCAAAGTTTTTTGGGTCGGTCTGAATCATTACAGTCATCAAATTTCAATCGCAACGGTCCAGCAATATCATCTTGAATCTTTTTGATATCAGGTGAAAATGACACTGTTGTGTCAATGATTTGAATGAATTGTTTGGACTGCATAAGTTCCTTGCCAACTTCTTTGGCCAATGTAGTTTTTCCTGTGCCCCCCATCCCATGCAACCCGATTATATAATTGTTGTCATCTTTCAATGCATCCAAAAGCTGTTTGTATTTGGATTCCCTGCTTTTAAACGGAATGTAGTGTTGGGATGAATAACGTTCAACACCTGGAAGACGAGCAGGGAGTCCAATTGAAAGTTCCTTTCCAGTTTGAATCAATTTCTTAATTTGCTCCTTCTTATTTGTCAGTTCTTTTCCCTTTCTATATCGCCATATGACATGGGGACAAAATCCAAAAAGACATTTTTGTTTTGTTTTGGTGTCTTCCTGAATGAGCTTATCACCTTGTTTTTCCCAAAAACGAACATTATGTCGAACATCGTCTCCTCTTCTGATTGCCAGATCAACAAGTTGCTTGACAGTTTGCCTTTCGCTTTCCAATCTAGCTCTTTCTTCTTCAAAATCCTTGGCAATGCGCGTGAAGCAGCATATATAACTTGACTCTGCGATCGCCCCATTTATCAATTTCTCCACATGAGGCTTTGCAAACTCAGTCAGAATACTCGCCATCTAAATAAATTCCAATAGATTGAAGTTAGGAATATATGTGTGTGTGTATGTGTGTTGTATTGTGTATTGAAAAGTAAAATGGTTGGTAATGAATCACGTTCTCTGAGCATATCATCCATGTTCTTTTTGTGCAGAAAGATTTTCTTTACTCAGTCTGTTTATTTGAAAAATGATACTTGGTAGCAAACTTTTCATCAATTAAATTTTTTAGCTTGTTCAGACAAATATTTGAGAAAGTTCAAACAGGAGTCCATCCAATATTAAAGTTTATGAAAAAATGATCATGTAGAAAAGTGGAGTGATGACGGAAAATGAAAATCATATACCAATAGAAAATCTATGAAAGTAACAAAAGAAAAACAACCATGAGATATATTGTTTTCTACCTCAATATATTTACTGTTGTCAGCACATACTTTTGAACAATCTTTTCCTTTCTTTGCAGCATACAGCAGCTAGAATCTAGAGAATTACGAGTAATATTCAGTGCAATTCATGTTTCCAGCAAAAGGAAGGTGAAATGGAAATAACAATCATAGATTAAACTCATGCATTCGCCACCTTTTAAACAGTTAATAAATATAACATAATTGTTTAAATTGAAGTAGAAAATTGTCGGAGTTTTGCATGATATAATTTTGCCATATTATGTTCGTAGTCAAAATATTTTGCCAAATTGTTGTCAGAACATGCTTTTGAACAATCTCTAAAAAATAATACAAAAGCATAAAACTGAAGTTGATTTATAAACCCTTGTAATACTCTTAAGAAATTAATTAAAATATCGACTGAAAATTGTTAAAGTATGATTGTTTGTTACCTTAGTTCCAGCAGTTTCAGCAAATGTTGAAGATCATTCTCCAATATGCAGTAGCCAGCGTTAAGTGAATAAGGCAGTGGTCCTTGATATTCCAGTTCTGATAACAAACTTATGGTCCAAAAGAAAAGAAGGGATCGGGTCCCTAATGTATAAAGTAAATGTACAATTAAATTATGGCTTAATTTCAGTTTTGCCCCCTTAAGTATCACGATCTTACGATTTTGGTCCCCTAACAAAATAAATTACAACCCAACCCTCTAAGTATTGTCCCTTTTGCAATGAGCATAGGTTACTTTCCGTTTTAAAATGAACGTCGTTTTAGAAAAAAAATTGTTTTAAAATGAATGTCACTTACACTTTTCAATGTATAATTCTTATTTTACTTGTAAAAAAGATTTCTTTTGTTTTTTACAAGGGCCGAAAATCGCCATTTCTCCAAACTTTGTTTCAAGAATTTTTTTTTTTTTTTTAATTTTTCCAATTTTTTTTCATTTTAAGATTTTTTTATTTTAAAAAAAGGCTCAAATGCTACGTATATCTATAAAAAATAAAAATTAAAAATAATTATACAGTCAGCGGGTCACGTCATCAGAAAAATGTGACTCAGCGTACCACATCAGCAAAAATGCACAATCAAATGGCCTAATGGGGTATTTCAAAATAATTTTTTTTACAAGAACCGAATCTTAATTTTTTTTTTAAAAGGGCAAACAAAAAAGTGCCCTATATCACAGCAGGTAATTCACTATTAACACTTCTTATAAAAGAGATATTGTTTAACAGGTGGCGTTTAACCTGGGAATGACTAGTTTTTTTCCCACCATGGGAAAAACCGGTTTTGACTGGCAGGTGGCAATTCCTGTCCTGTAGACAAAAAAATAAAAATCTGTACAAACATATTTTAATATTTGTTGTCTCTTTCCCATTCCTTTATCAAAACATCTCCCTTTAAGGTTAACAAGAAACGCTTCCCTTTAAGATTCAATTAAGATGTTATTACTCAGTAATAATGTTTTATTACTGAGGAATTCTTAACCACATGTGTAGAATTCATCTTAATTTTGTTGTTTAACTCCTCAGTTCGTCTGAAATGGAACAGTTGGGTGACTGACCCAGATCTAGATTTTTGTTGTTTTCTTCACTATGTTATAAGTTGTAGGATCATATATGAACTTTCTGTGACTAACCCATATTTGTTTCGGATTCTTATGCAAACCCATTTTCATGTATTTGAGCTTAATTTGACAGTGGAGAGAAGATTGGATTGAGAAGAAAAATTATATGTTTTCTTTGTCTTTGAGCTTGGTCTGTTTTTTGCTTCTGTATTCCGCCACTATACAACCATTTGTGTTTGATAAAGATTTGGGAATGATATCACTAACAATTGTAGTTTTTTTTTTACATAATTAACAATGGATCCTTGTCTGTTTGCATGTTTAGTTTTCTGCCACTTTAATAGAATAAATAATAAGAAAAAAAAAAAATCTTATTTGGGGATTTTTAATTGGATGAAGATGAAGAAATTGATGGAGATGAAGAGGATGGTAGAGAAGACTAAGAAAAAGATGAAGAAGCTAAAAACAAATAAATCAATTAATATACTATAAACTATTAGTGGTGGGGTCATTTTTTTTGGTTTCATGTACAAGTACAAAAAGTTATTAGAAGGTCCCTCATACAAGATCTAAACCATTGAATTAAACTAATAATATATTTATGGTTGAAAGGACTACTTTTCCATGGGAAACAACTCGTCATTCCCATGCTAAACTCCACCTGTTTAACATATATAAAATAAAATTTGATGACACATTTGTATGATTTTCGAGAAGAATAACTTAAATCTAAATTAGTAATTCACCTGAGCATCCCACAAACTATATTTTATGGTCATTAATAAAGTTAACATTCACAATGATTTTGTTACGTATAAAATGATTTATTTGAATATTTTTTTAGTATACTTTTTAATTTGATATGGAAATATGGTTGATTTAAATGGTTAGTTAAGAAAAAATCGATGCATCCCAAGACTGATTTATTTAAATTTATAATTATAACATCGGTTAAAATGAATCATTTCATAATTGGAACTAGCTTTATTATTACTTTGAACACAAGGAAGTTTTTGTGTTTAGCAAAATGACAGGTATTATCACAAACAACTTGTGATCCAATGAGACAAACAAGGGAAACATTTATTCATAAGCATCATTCTCTGATGAGAAAGATGACCTAGCCTAAAATGTCAAATAGCTGACTTAGGAATAGAAAAACATTATTAATGTAAACACTGTGAACTTTGGTATGTTTAGCATCCACTAGCAGTTTGTATAAGCCATCTTTTTGCTTAGCCATACCGATCATCCTCTTCGACATTGAGTCCTGAATCAAACATTGAGAACCAAAAAAGAAGACAATGCAATTAGAGTGATGACATAATTTGAAAACATAAATAAGATTCAAAGAAAAATTGGGCAAAAACAAAACATTGAGAAGAGTAATATTTGGAGTTAAGCTGATAGTACCAGCAATCTCAGCAGAAACACAAGAGTCAGTTGGAAGTTGAACATTAATAGGTTTATTCTTATAGAATAACATACATGATTATTGGCCCCATAATCTAAAAGCCATGAATCAAAATTAGCAGAAACAGGTTTAGAAACATTATGTTTGACATAGCAACTAGAGATAAAAGAAGAGGACAAGTTACCTAAAGAAGGATCAAATGGTGAATGACCATGGAAGCATGGGAGGTAACCTAATTAGCTGGATGCTTCTTGTCAGAATGGGGAGGAATCAAAGCTAATAGACGGTCAAACTGCTCTTGAGTAAACATTGGTCCTGAAGATGATTGAACTTTTGATGGCTCTTCAACATTTTCAGCCACATGCACATTATCAGGCAATGATTCTGCATTATTGACAGAAGAATTTTGACCAAAATTTGGTGGGAATCCATGCTTCTTATAACAAGTATCAACAATGTGGCTATGTCGTCCACAAAAAGTGCAGAGCCTGCTCTTATAGCCAGAAGAAAATGGAGATTTTCCTTTACCAGGGAACTTCTTTGAATCAGCAGAATTAACAAGAGAGTTGGATTCATCAAGATTACACTTTCAAACACAACTTTACTCTCTTCTTGCAAGACTAAGGAGTAACCACGATTAAGGCATGGTAAAGGTTCCATTAACAAAACTTGTGCCTAAACAATTGAAAATTGATCGTTAAGGCCTGTGAGAAATTGTAGCACCTGAACCTCTAATCGAAAGTCGTTAGCATTACACATGGCTAAACATTGGCAGTAATAATGACACGCACAAGTAGGAAGAGGATGATAACTCTCCAATTCGTCTCAAAGAATCTTCAATTCAGTGAAGTAATCAGTAAA
>Ga0315915_1007690_pt1 | contig 12812 bp, 3 predicted proteins | sample MpolbnodulesMG_FD_207738 | JGI IMG/M metagenome (GOLD analysis project Ga0315915, IMG submission 207738) | Medicago polymorpha root nodule microbial communities from Los Angeles, California, United States - branched nodules | ecosystem: Host-associated > Plants > Roots > Nodule | place: USA... | reverse complement strand
AATGAATAATTCATTCATCGGTTGGTTTCTCTTTAAAGTTGATTCTAATTATTTCGATGAAGTAATGAGAATAATTTCGAGTGTAATAATCATCTTCATCATGAAAACCTTATTTTCATCAAAGTTGATAGTGTTCTCTTCTATATAAGAAGACAATATCTTCTTGGTCAATCAACATTGAATTGTTTGATGATGCAATTCTTCTCATAATTCCTCTCAATGATTGCACACAATGTTTTTTGTTCATTGAGTGTCTTTCAAATATTAACCCTTTATTCCTCGAATCTTTTAAGGCTTGGTTGAAAACCATGTGGTGATGAGGATGAGTCAATTGATCATAAAATACATCTTTTTGTTGAATCTTCAATCAACACTCATTTGATTCAAACAATATTTTTTCTATACCTTCTTTGAGTTTGTGATGCTACTGTTTTGGTATTCTTTCATTGAATATATATATGCACTTGTAAGAGATTTATTTCGTGTCTACTTCTCTGAAAAGACTTAAGTGCAAACATCATTAGATTACCATTCATAAAACTTAGTGTTTATTCTATAAGGTTTGTTATCATTAAAACATTCATCAAAAAGATTTTTGGTTCAACAACGACTGTACTCAAAGTTAAATTTTTCATGTTACTTTGCTAGTTGAAATTTCATTTGTGTTGTCTTATGAATGTGCTTGCTTATGATTGCATATTTGTTTAACTGGAATAGAACTCAGTGACCATATGTTACTGTGATGGTGCCTCTTTTACTAGGGGTAGCGAAGATAAGGTAAAACATCAAAAGTTAAATGATAATGTAGTTTTGTGATGGTCCTTCTTTTAATGGTTTTTCAAGTAGGAGTATACATACTTTTGATTTGGGTGGTCATGATGACTCTGTTTTTATGTTAATTTTTTATTGTTGATCTTTCCTTTAGTTATTGCTTAGAAAAGTAACATGAAATTTTATTATTTTTGTAATAAGTTGTCACACAAGTCATTTTTGGATTGGGATTTAATGTTTTAGTGAAGAATAAACACTGCAGAGAAAGATAATCCTATCAACTTTTGACTAGCTGGTGATGGGTTTGAAAGGGCACCTACTCCCAAAACATGGTTTCATGGGCAAACATTTTGGGATTGGCAACTTGAAACATCATGGAATTGGTGAATAACAAGAGATAACCTTTGTAGTGAAGACAGAAAAATAGACATCTATTCTTGAAAGAATCCTTTCTAATATATCCTTTCTTATATGTAACTTTGAGGTGAAAGTAATTTATAGTTTTCGTTTGTATGTTCCTTATGTTTGTGAACATGGTATGACCTTTGAGGGTAGTACTCAAAATAATAAATATTTTGGATTAGTTTTATCATTATATAGTGGCCATTTAGATGTTTTTTATTCCAATTTTAATTTAATTTCAAAATGAAGTTTATATATGCCAACACTACAAGAAAATATGTGATTTGCTACGCCCTTTTTCGCATCTAATTCGCAGCTAATTCCTAGCAAACGAGTTTAGCTAAAGATATGCTACGGAGTACCTATTGTAGCATGGATTGAGAGACTAATTTGCTAGGGAAATATTTCTTAGTAAATCCGCAGTTAGTAGAAAATAAATCCTAGCAAATATTTAGTTATTCCATAGCAAACTAGTATTAAAAATGAATTTTCCATAGCAACATAACTACAACTTATCATAGCAATTTCGCAGCAAATCCATAGCTAAGCATACCCAAGCAATTAAACAACAAATCCCCTACTAAACTTTCTTTTAGGTTTTTAATAAATTAATATATTTAAAGCACTACCAATCAATTAATAAGCAACTTTAATTGAACACACCACGACAAATCAAAAACAAGTATTGCAAAATAAGTATGGTCATAAAATATTAATCAAATATGAAGTTATACAAGAGATTCTTCATATTATAACAATAGTTGAGCTTATATACATGAGATTATTCATATTAGACCACAATCCAATTTGTCAAGAACAATTATGTAGGAAAAATAAAGGACATATCACATAACCAGTGACAACAGCAAGCAGGGATGCAGCCAGCACCACACATAATTTCCCTCAACTTTATGTAAATAGCCTTATCTTCACATCCTCCTTGATCTTGTAGCAACTACAACAATAACGATAAATTTAACTAGTAGGCTTTGAAGGTAGTAGTGAGTACAAAGTTTAAATTCAAATCTAAGGGTAGTTCTTATTTTTACCATCTGTCAAAGAAGTGACCATCAACTCTTATAAGAGTATCCAACATAAATTTGAGAATGCAAGTTATGTAACAATGACTAGCCATGCTCTAGACAAACAAAGAACTCAGAGGCCTCTTGATTTATGGGCTGAAATCAGCCCAAGGCACACACAATCAAATTGAAAGGGTGGGGGGGAATCCAAAATGCAACCCATCAGTTACGAGTGGGATGGGCCAAAATACTAACACACAAACAAGGTATTGAGTATAATCTAAATTTACTTTCCATTTTTTATTCGTTTGCCTTCATGAAAATTGCACAACTGTCGTGGCTTCACAAGCCTATCAATGAAAAGCTAGACTTTCTTATTATTCTTATCATCCCTGAAATAATTCGTAAGAAGCACCAAAAGAAAAACAAGACACCATTATCATGCTTACTAGTTTAAAATTGACATCCACCATATGCACAACACTAATTCAAGCAATTAAATACACAATGCATAATATGCCTACCAACAAGTTTATAAGGCATGATAATATTTACAATTAAGGGAAGCTCCTTTGAACACATACCTTAAAACCCACATTAGATGTAAAGCAATATGCCTACCAACAAGTTCCAACGCTGCATCTCTGACGGATATTGCAGGGCCACAATAGATACCTTTTAACGGATAATTGTGGTAGCTTACCACCAAATACCTCTAGATCAGCATCTCCAATGATGCTACCTCGTTCATCAAATTAAAAACTAAATGCGAGATAATAAAAACTTACGAATGAGGCTAGTATTGTACAAAATTAACATAAGAGGTTGACAATTACTTACATTGCACAAGGAGGCAGGAGAGGTGCATACAAACACTTCCTTAGTTTTTCATGTGCTACTCTCATAGAAACCAAACAGATAAACATGATTTTACTGCAAGAGCATAACAAACAGTAATACATTTAGAAAACCGGACAATTACTCAATCTCAGAGGGTAAGTAACTAAATTGTTTATGTTCCCTCTCAGAGGTTGTGTCGTCGGCTGCTCTGCATCTAATAAAACAGAGCAATTTGCTTTAGGAGTTGTTAATGACAACGAAAATTTAGTTGATCGAAATAACATGGTTTAAGACATCCATAAATGAAATATTAGTTGACCAAAGTATGAGACATCCAAAGAGCATAGAGCAGCTGGTAAGGCTGAAAATATCTTAACAGGTAATTTTTAAAGCTCAAACCTGACTCTCAATTATGAGGGTTGTCAGAAGTAAGTAATCAAACAAGTCGGTAAATAATTTCTAAACCATAATGAAGAATGGCAAGTTGCAATTTCAAATAAACATATTTAGGCTCTCAATGAGGGAAACTTACAATTCTTCATACCCAGCACCGCAAGATTTTTTTCCTCGGATATAAGGCTTAGTGTGGCACATCAGGAGCTTGTCCAAAGTGCTTGACAGCCTCACGAGCAATTTTTGGGACCTGTAAGAAGAACCTGAAACATTAACACACAAAAAAATGCCTATTATAATCAAATCCGTTTTATATACCCTGTAAATTTCACCAAATAATATCATATATCATAATGTTGCTTTGGTTTTTGTGTATATGTAAATGATATTTTAAGTGGAAAAAAAAAAGGAAAAGGATAATATGATTGCTACCAGGCCAATTTATAACATCTTATAATTTGTAAGAAAAAAGACAATGACTATTTTCATCATGTCATGAGTGTTATTGAGTAATACGAGCATAAAATCTATTATTATCACAAGCATCAATTCATGTCAGTAACATGAAAGTAAAAAATCACAAGTTGTTGATACTATTTAAGACCTTCATATTTATTGTTTTAAAATTACAATTGAGTCCTGGTTTAGACCTCTTAACCATAGTTGCTCTTCTGCAACATAATAATCCTCATGCACGAACTGCACATACACACCAACAGAAAACATGTAGAAGATTGTGGGTTCATACACAATATCCATGGGTTTTATCTGAAACCTAAACCATTATGGCTAAATCCTAAGCCCTAACCCAAAAAACAACTTGAAAATAACATTTCCAGTTTAATAATACTTGCTGAAAACAACACAACAATATCTAGGAACTACACCAATCTTGATGTTGCTTTAGTTCCATTCAGAAACTCTTAGAATGCATAAAATTAAATGTTATGATTGGCTTTAAGCTTAACAGAGATGTGCCCAATTCAAATTTGAACTCGCATACAATTCTTAATTTACAGTGGTATCTAACTAAAATCGTAAAGCATACACGGCTAGACAATGGAAGCAAGTTGAACACTGTAAAAAACTAAAATGTTAGGTGGGGATTTACCTGTAATTTGTTTTTTATTTTCAAAACATTTGCTGCGGATTTTCCTGGGGATTTTCTAAGTCGTTTGCTACGGAAGTACCTGCGGATATGTTCCAGGTATCGTGTTTACGGGCAGGTAACACGTTAAACACTGACCAGATATTTTCCTGCGAATTTTATTGCGAATATATTCGCAGTACATTTTTCTGCGGATCTTAAAATTCTAAGGAAACCATTACTCGGCATTACCTGGGAACCTCAATCCTTGTCAAAATCCACAGGAAACTGGAATTCCGCAGGTATATCCGCAGGAAATTCGAGAGTTTCTAGTAGTGATGGAAGTGCACTTTATTACTTGTGCAATTTGATACGCATCTAGCTTCTTTCGAAAGCATCTACCAGCCAACAATTTGAATCAAATGCCGGATTTTTTGAATAATTTCTAGGCAAGGAGTTTTCAAATCAAACCATACACTTTATAAAATTTGAAACAGTATTGTATGAATATTCATTTCTAATGGCAATACCATCCACAATAGTACAATTGCAAAAGTAGAAAATGTAAACACATAAAACAATGTCTCAGCATTCATTTTCTCATGGCAATATAATTTACAGTACTGGTACAATTTCAAAAGTAGAATATGTACACATATAGGACTTGACAATCAAAACTCTAAGTTGATCTTTAAACCTAAATTGAGATAATAGGGTACAAGACCCACCAATGACATCAAGTTGATCGAACTCTAGTCACCAATAAAGTCACCTCATCACCACGTCTTCAATGTAATCGTGACTTCCACAGATAAAGTAGAGGGTCACGATCTAAACACAACTAGTCACCAACTAAAGTCACCTCATCACAATGTCTTCAATGTCATCGCGACTTCCACAGATAAAGTAGAGGGTCACGATCTAAATACAACATACGTACAAAAATTACAATGGGTAAGCATACATGGTATGGTAAATATCATTAAGGTAAGCATTCCGCAAGCAATGTGGTTTAATTTTACTCCACTAATTTAATCTTTGTCACAAAGTAACATAAAAAAATTATTTTTAAATCAAAATATATTATCTTGTTAGTATTTTTTTACGGTGCCTTGTAATACAATAATCTTGTAAAAGTAAACAAAGGAAACAACCTTTTTCTTAGATATGCTTATGTTCCTGTGAAAGAAATGTAAAGTTTAGAGGAGTAACTGAATTGTGCACAAAAGCATAAGACTATAAATATACGTAATATTTACCGTCAAAAACTTCAACAAGTTAAAATAAAATTTTAAGTGTAGAAGAAGTATCAATTTTTTTTTGTCAACTTACATGTTAAACAACTCCCTCTAGTCACTATTAAAAACGTAAAAAAAACTAATTATTGATTTAGAAATTTAGTAAGGGATAATGCATAACTCACTATTACATGGTCATTGTTACAACCATTTTTTTGTCCCCGTAAGTTTATCTCACTTTGCTAACGGATAATGTATTAGGGGCTGAGATTTGAACTCCGGATACCCCATTTATTCATCTTAAAATATGAATTTTTTTAATCACTGTCTATATGACAAAAAAAATAGGTAAGTTAGATTAATTTTCTAGATTTCATGCATGATTTATGTTACTAAAGTATCCTTATTGATTTTTTTTTTTTGACAAAATAGTATCCTTATTGATGTTTAATATAAAACCTCACTCAACTACCCTCATTAAATATTTTTGAATTAAACGAAGGGTATGTTTGAAATACTAAAATTAAATGATTCAAAAGTAGTTTTATTTTTTTATAATAGTGACCAAAATTTAATACCTTTTTATTGCTTATACTAATGATCGGAGGGAATATCTTTACAGTGACACTCAAACATAATGCACCTCGGAACTTTAGGTGCAACACACAAATAAGATGGACAATCAATGTTCCGTCTGCAGTCTGGATCTCTAGGAAAATTGCGTAAGGGCTCATATAAGCCATAAGTTAATACGGGAAGTATAGAGATAAATAGGATGGTAATATATACATACATGAGAATTGTAGACATATTTTTCTCATTTGTATGTGATCAATGTAAAATTGTGTGGTCATTTTATAATGTAAAAGTATTAATTCTTTGTTGATATCAATTCAAATCCTTTTAAAAATTATAATATTAAATGTCTCTTAATCATATTCAAGTATCATATTTGTCATTTGCCCATTCAGCTCGATCACTTGACTCTAAAAATAATAAAAAATTGCTCTCTCAACTTTAGTAAGGACCTCACATTAGAATATCTTTTATCATTGACATTCATTTTTTTATCCACATTGTTATTATTTCTAGTATGAAGATGGGATATCATTCTCATTTATGTGGTTGATCTTTGTATAATTGATCGATCTACACGAATGTTGACTTCCTTATAAGGTCCAACGATGGTATTATGGCTCGGTTTGATTTTGTGGGGAAGCATGAGTGGTTATTGGTGGTAGATTCCGCATGTAGAAAGTCTCATAATTGAGAGAGGTGTGTTAATGTATCAAGTTTGTGTTAAATTTTCACATTGGATGCAAGAGTGAATGATGAGAAACATATAAATGATATGTCAAATATAAATAGTGCCTTAAGATTTATGTTGAAGATGTGGTGTCAAACTCACTTGTGTGGATTCACTTAATCTAATGTGATGATCAAATTCAATTTAGGATACTTCGAAAATCACTAACATTATGTTGAACTGTTTTTTTTTTTTTTATAGTTTTTGAATGTCACTTGTGTAGTCTTTCTATCTTAAAATTTAGTTTTTGGGTGTCATGTGAATTTCTTCATTCAACCTCTATTATTTCAAATTCATTCACTTTTGGTCTTTAGTGTCAATTGATAATGAAAAATTGCAGATGTGTGTTGTTGAGTACATGTCTATTAGACATTTAAAATTACATGGCATTTTTACATCTTATATCCATTTTTTGAAAAAATAATAATCCAAATAATGATTCACCAAATTGTCTTTTAAATACAAAAATAAGTTAGTAACAACAATCTAAAAATAGTTCCAAAAATGAATAAAGCAATCCTTAATGACTTTGTCCATTCTAAATTGATATATCTTTCAACATCATTGGACATAAGTCAGTTAAGACTACCTTTCTTTATTTGTCCTTATCTTTTGAGGTATTTTCCGAATGAGCACTATTTTATTTTCTCTTGCTTCAGCTTTTCTTTATTTGCACACTTTATGAACTGATTCTTTAAGGAATCATATCTAACTTTAACAATTATAAACTTAATTGTACACAAATATAATATTAAATGTTGAATTTTCGAACAAGTTACTTGATAGTCGAAATCATAGGACCTTAGCAAGATTAAATATTTACATGGTGTGCTCTTAATATTTTCTTTGCTACATAGTCTTAATGAAATACTCACTCTCCAACGAGAGTTTGTCTTTCTCTATATTGCTTTAAAATCACCTTAGATTAAATAAAGAAAATGACAAAAATTTTGTATTCTTAAATAACATCTACAAGATCTCTCATCTTTTAGCTTTATGGTCACATATGACCTTTAAGATTTGGTGTATAGTCACTTGCCAAACTTGATTCTCACATTATATGTTGAATTTGTGAGAGAATGTGGGTTTCACCATCGTCATCTAAGGTCTAGATCCAAGAATAATGTTAATATTATTCTTTAATTCCTAAAGTTGGAACTTTTAAGAGTTAAAAATTTAACTCACATTTGCAGATACATAAACTATATTAGCTTAAAGAGAAAATGGTAGAAAAAACACTCACCAAAATACCTAGTGCATCATCAATATCAATTCTTTAAATAATAATACCAATTGCTACCGGTATTGCATTTCAATGATCATACAATGACAATTAAAAAGTAATAATTCATATAACTATCACATGTTTATCATCATAGGTGTGGATGTAAGCTCTGAAATACTTGAATAAATTTACACTCACACAACATTAGTAGGCATGTCAAAAAATTAATTACAAGACATGCACAATTTATCATTATTTGTAAATTAAACGATTAATCCACAATCTTTTGATTACTAAGAATTAATTGCAAGCGGTACTCTAAATGCAATAATCTAACATTAGTTGTAAATCATAATGGGTGTCTTTTTTTTTTTTGACATCCTCATTATCCACATGGATAACTTAATAAGTCATGTCAGATAATGAGTGTCTTTTGACCTCCTCATTACTTGTATGGAAAAAAAATTAAGAATTAACACATATTTATCATCATAAGTTTTAAATTAAAAGACCAAAACAAGATACCAAGTGTACCATTAATCCACAATCTTTTGACTGCTAAGAATTAACCGCAAACGGTAATCTCAATGCTATGATCAAATATGATAATAAGTTCTGTCAGACAATGAGTGTCTTTTGGCATCTTCATTATTCACGTGAATAATACTTAAGAAATCCTATCAGATATGGTGTCTTTTGACATCTTTATTATACACAGAGAAATCTTAATAAAAGTTTTGTTTAAGAAATTTTTTCTAGATATACTTAAGGTTATCTTATTTCAATGTCTTAAAACTTTTCTCTCTCTAAATTTTCTACAAAAAATCCACGAAGTCTCATTTGTTTTTATGTCGTTTCCCAAACTATTTTGTTTAAGTCCGTTAAACCTTACACGCGATGTTCAATTTATCAACAACATGAACATTATTTTCCAATGTTTTTAACTCAGTTGAGATCATAATCATCCATTTTTATTCGAAAGGACTTAAAATACATGGTACAACAAATTGTTTCTAAAATCTTTGTTTAGTTTGGGAAAGAATATCCAACCCATACATATTTATATACTCTATACTCTTTATTTCAAAAATAGTTTTTGGGAAAATTACAATGACCTTACTTAAAGTCTTTTCAAACAACACAAACATCCCCTTTAATTTTATAACAGACACTAACCTCCCCTAAACTTTTTTAAAATATATAGATATCTCCCTTTACAAATTAACACCGTTTGCAGCCGTTAAAAAAATATTGTAAAGAACATCTTCTTTTCCATTGATGAAAACAATATCATTTGTTGCTGGAAGTTCGTGTCAAAGTTGCAAGAATAAAATATCATAACATCAAAAAAAAAAAAAGTATTATTGAACAAGTTATAACTCTGACGACAATGACGAACCAATTTGGAAGAATGGAGTCTATATCCATATGTAATGATTCTACATCATAGTGCCTTCTCCACACATCCTCAGCAGTCAGCAGCAAAGTAGTGGATCACGTTTGCAGAGTTACAAAGAATCTTAAAGGATACACCAAATTCTCAATTTGGTTCTTCCTATTTTAGTTATTTTCTTTTCCTTGTTTTGTTTTTTGCTTTTTATTTCCATTGTTACATGCTTCTATGTTATTTTTGTTGTTGGAATGGATGATGAGTGAGGGGGTATTGCTGCTGAGTGTGAAAATAGAGTGGAGGTAGGATACATTTACATAAACTTTAGAGAAGGTTAATGTAATTTTCCCATAATTATTTTAGCATCTAGCTATATCCTTGTTAGGTTACTAACTAAACCATTGATTTTAGACAAAAGTAGTAAAAATTTAATCATGCTTCATAGTCAATTTTCACACTAAAAATAAGTGTCCTTTCCAAATTTCATCACTACAACTCAACTTATAAGTCTACTAAATTAACTTAACATTTTTTTTGACATAACACACATAGTTATATTTGTTAGTGATGGTTTTCAGAGAAAATCAAATTATCGTAAGCTTGTGTATGTACTATGTAGTGTTGGGTGAAACTTCTTTTGATAATAAATAAAGGGAATTGTTAACGAGTACCTCCGAGTCACTCTTTAAGACCTTTAAATAGTGAACTTTTATGATAATTAAAGTATTTAATACATTAGAAATTGAAATAGTTTACTTTTTTAGTGGATAATTTTTTGAATTATAATGCTTAAAGAGTGTCCCGGTCCCAGGGACACTCTTATTAAAGCAAGTAGAAAATTGAGGAAAAGGAATCCATGTGAGTTTAGTTCAGTTGGTAGGGATATTGCATATTATATCCAGTGGTTGGAGTTCGAACCCCGAACACCTCACTTCTCCACAGTTTAAATGTGTGAGATCTAGCAACTAGACTGCTTGATAAAATAAAATAAAAAAGATAATGGAGGAAAAGGAGAAAAATAAAACAAGATTACAAGGAAAAGAGAACGGAAGATGAAAGAAGTTTAACAAAGACAAAACAAGGAAACAAGTGTCAAAGTGACTGGGCACTAAATCAAAGCAAAACATAAGAAAATGAACTTTTCTTCTCTCTGTTTATGGCTGACAATGAACCGAACCAACTCGACAATAGTTTGGAATTCAATTTGATAATTAGCTCATTGAACTTGATTCATAAATTAAATGAGCTTAAAATTAATTTCGTTAAATAAATAAGCTGCACTTGAGTTGTAGATAGTTCGACTCAATTGATTTGATAGTGTGTATATATATTTAGAAGTGGAAGAGTACATTTTGAATGAATGCTAAAACCAGAAAGGTTGTAAAATACTTCTCTAGTTTAAGCTTTGAAAATAGCAAAGACTCTAAATAGTTGACAAATGACCGGATGACATATAATTTAACAATTTAAATAATTAAAAGACAGTTAAGGAAATGATTTTACTAATATAAACTTTGAAAATAGCAAAGACTCTAAATAGTTGACAAATGACAAACTTGCTAGATAATAATCTTTCTTAGAATTTATTGTATGATTTTTTTAATGACAAAATAAAAAGAAAATTAAGCACATGCGGACAACAAAAAAATGGAAAGTTGAACCGACCAAACCAAACAAAAACACTAGCCCCAACACCAACCGAAAAGGAAGGGAGAATGACAACACACGCTCGCACAAAAGATATAAAAAAAAACCCATCGAAAGAGCCAACCCCTTTGGGAGATGGACCAAACCTACTGCCCCAAGAGCAGAGATACAAAGATCAGGACAAACTCATGACCTCGCTCAAAGGCACCAAAACACACTCCCTCCCTAGCAAACTACCGGTGTCAACAAATAGTTGGTTCTACCACCCACGCATAATGGGAACACGGATGCCCTGAGTGCCTTCCAAAGAACCAAAACCAAGAGGTAAATTGGATTTTGTCAACTAGTTTCTTAACATCTACCGCGTTGCCAGAGAACACTAGATCGTTATGAGCAAACCATATGGACCACACAACTAAATGTCAAATCAACAAAAAAAAACTGAAAGTTCATTCTCTCACGGAACATGCAACACCCCTCAAAAAGATCACATCCCTCGGGAGGACTAAATCTCAACCTAACCACATAAAAATCCTATACCACACCCCTCGACGCAATCCCACAAGTAACAAAAATGTAACTAGCCGATTCTGGATCCTCACCACACAAGGCGCACATGGAGGCCGCATGATCTCTCAGCGCTCTACGTCTCAGGAGATTCACTCTCGTTGGAATTCGATCTAGGAGAAGTTTCTCGGAAAACACTTGAACCCTGGACGAGGCCCAATTCTTCCAGATCAACGACAAGATAAGAGATAATTGTGTCATTCTGCTATCTGCTCCGAGATTAATCTCAGAAAGGTGGCTATAAGCGAACCTAACCAAAAAAACACACCATCTGAGCATTACTTCTAGGACAAAGAGTCAGAACCCTCATAAAGACGGTGTCTCCAACACACCCGACAATTCCACCACTAAGGTTTTCTCCCAAATAAAGAGGCTCCGCCTCCAACTCAACTCCCAATATTGTATGATTGAATGATTACTTTTGTCTGCAATTAATATTATTTGTATCACTTTTAAATTATTTTTATTTTTAATAACAAGAATCATCAAATAATTAACTAAACTAATTTGGTAGAATTGTTATTCCTGATCTTTCATTTATAACTTCTTATTTTTGTTAAATGATTTACTATGTCAATTTTGTGGGATGGAATTAGGGGCTGTTTGGATTAACTTATTTTAGAGCTTATGCAAAACAGCTTATGCAAATAAATAGCTTATATGTATTATTTATAAGATTGTTAATGTTGTTGATGAAAAAATAGTTAATGAAGGTACAATTCTTGTTAGTGAGAACTTATGAATTAAGAAAAACTTATTTATTTGCATAAGCTCAAAATAAGCTCAATTCAAACGGGACCTTAGTATTATTTTAAATGTCTTACTTATGGTTTAGATGCATGAGTTGTATGTACTACAAAATAAATTTAGTAGTATTTTTTTTTTCATAAAATAGAATTTTTTTTTTGGCAAAAAAAAAAAGAA
>Ga0315915_1007685_pt1 | contig 12815 bp, 9 predicted proteins | sample MpolbnodulesMG_FD_207738 | JGI IMG/M metagenome (GOLD analysis project Ga0315915, IMG submission 207738) | Medicago polymorpha root nodule microbial communities from Los Angeles, California, United States - branched nodules | ecosystem: Host-associated > Plants > Roots > Nodule | place: USA... | reverse complement strand
AAGAAAGAATTTGTTCTTTCCTTAAGGAAAGGGATATTCGTAGTATGGTATATACTTTTCTTAACAAATGAGATTTTTGCAGTACATCTATTCCAATCCAACGTTACACTCTGGAGAGTTTGAGAAGTATTTCTTGTGGAATCAAAACGCTTGCACTTTCAAAGAAAATGGAGACACCACTAATTAACTAATTAATCAATCAATTAATAGATGAATCATAACACTAAGAATAAATTGAGATTGTTGATCTGAATGGAAGAGAGGCGGAAACGCACCATACTTGTGGCAGAGAGGTAATGGCCATGGATGCTGACTGAGAGCTTCAAAACTGTTCATGTCTGTCACTGAGGCATCTCCACAGAGTCATTGCATGTGTGCGACGGCACCTCAATTCCCAACCAAATGTGATGCTACAGCATCATGCAGTTGTCTTGCCCACGGCAGTAGTTGTGGCCTCACCATCACCGTCAAAGGTGGCTAATATGACGATCACAATTTCTTGTGGGAAAATGAAATTTATCATTTATTCAATAGAGGGAGGAAGAAAGAATGGAAATGAAAAAGAAAGTTGGGGATCTAAAATCTAACTCTTAGACTAAAACATCCCTTGTTTAATTTGAATCTTAACGACCAATTTGCCCCTTTCTCTATCTATCACACATAACATCACAACTCAAGAAAGAAAGTTTGTTGATTTAGTGATAGAAATTAATTATAGAGTGGCATGTCCTTGTTAAATTTTATAAGAAACTAAAAGTAGTGTTTATTTTTCTAAGAGATTAACTTGGGACTCCAACTTTTTTTCTTGGACCAAAATGAGTATCCACTCCTATAAAATATTATAAAAGTAAAAAATATCTTCAATTTTGAAGAACTAAATCTTTGAGGGGGAGTTTTAATAGATTAGAGTTTCAAAAACAATAGCTGATCAATTACAACTAAGAGGCAAACGAGGCTGCAGTTCTCAATTTCACATTTGACCAAACCAACACAACATGATAGAAAATTCTTGATGACAGAATATCAAGTACAAGTGGCTCTTTTCCGATAAATAAAAATCAAAACCAATATGTTGGGCAGTAAAACAGGAAAATTCCAAAACTGTGATGCTTATATGCAAAGCATCCTACTGCAGAGAAAAAAGTTGCGCAGGCCAAGTGCGTCTCCGACCATCAGGACTTACACCAGCAGCTTCCATTGAAATGTCAATGCTGCGATGCTCAGTAGAACGGACAATGCTGACACGCAAATCAATCTTCGCAGCAGGGTAGCCTTCAGTGCCAATCGTTTCCGGTATTGTCCCGTTTTCTTCGCCAAATCCAATGGCAATGGGTTCCCGGAAAGTTAAGATTGTTTGTGACCAATGTGTTTTCGGAGTGTGAGGGGATGTTGACAGCACAGCTGGTGTTTCCCGGCAGAATCTACTTGTAAATCCAGTATCGAACCATAGGACAACTCCATAACACCAGCTGCATGTTTTAGAATTTTCATTTTCTGAAGCACTCAATTTTGGTTCCAAAGAAGCTGTTGCGGTAAAATCCACTTCATGGTGCTTCATGGTAGCCAAGTCAAAGGTCTGGTATGATAAAAACAATTTTAGCATAGTTATTGTTAGTATATACATCTAAAACTGAAGATAAGAAACTTGCTAGATCCTTGGAATGATTGGAAACATACAGTTAATTATCAAAAAGGATTAGAGAACTCACTAATATAATGTCTTGCAAGATATTTACATTACACAAAGGCACAAACCTGAAGAATAGTGGAACTGGTAACTAAATCTTGATGGTCTATGACATCAACTATAGGATATCGGGCAGCATCTATGACAAGCTCCTCCCCAATGCAAGACATGTCAAAATCACAAACGTTCTCCCAAAATGGAAGACTTGTACCTCCTTTTCCAAATCCTGCAACAAACTGTAGAAGAAAAACTGGAATAAATAATATAATATAGATGTATATATGAAAACATAAGATCACAGATCATCCCCAAACAAAATATCATGAAACCATTGTTATAAATCCCAGAAGAGCATAGCGGCCGACCACAAAAACGTTATAGCTAGATGTTCAATTTTTTCTGAGTTTATATAGTCTATACTATATAAATAAAAGCTAGCGTAATTTGATCTACGTAGCCAACACTACTTAGTGGGATAAGGCTTGGTTGTTGTTGTATATATAAATAAAAACTCAACAACTAACTGTGAGTGACTATTAAGAGGGTGAAAAATTACAATTAGAATGAGATGAAAGTCCAAATGTTGTTCAAGTGTTTTTTACTTGAAAAAATCCTAAGATACTCCAAGCAAAAAGCCACAGCCTTAAAATTTTAACATTTTTATTCTTCAAATATTTGACCTCATTCTGAGATGCAGCGCATAGCGTCTGCACCATCTGCTATTTTGGCTACTATAGTGGCAGCAACAGCTACTACAGCAAAACGCTCTGCTACTACATGTCCTGCAGCAGCCATGGGCTGCTCTGCTACACGACTATAGTGCACTATTGAGAACACTAGAAAAAGGGCAACCCGGTGCACTAAAGCTCCCGCATATGCAGGGTCCGGGAAGGGGTCCCACCATTTGGTGTATTGTACACAGCCTTACCCTGTTTTTACACAAGAGGCTGTTTCCAGGACTTGAACCCGTGACCTTTCAGTCAAATGACAACAACTTTACCAGTCACAGGACTATTGAGAACACTGGTAAAAATTAAATAGTTCTGGATGGAATGATGGCAGAGGAACTTACAATAGTTGCAGTGTCGGGAAGAATGGCACCCCCAGGCTTCAAATACCGGTCACGTGCATAAAGCACTGAGCCAAGCATGGATTCATATAGCAAGCAATACCCCATCCATTCACTTAACAATACATCAACGCTGTGAGGTTGAAGTTCAACAATTTTGTCAATTTCTTCAACCATGCCATGAACCACTTCTACGACTCCTTTCTGGTTGCCATTGACTCTAGTTTCGCTTTTATTTAGCAAGAGACCGTTATTTTTGGCAACCTGAATTAAAATTTGAAGAAAAACGTAGTTAGCAAGGAACTATACATGTAGTTAAAGAGCTGGTATAAAAGCTACCAAAAGCAGGAAATCAATACCTGAGATGCCACTGCTGCCATCTTGGCACTAGCCTCAACTGCAATGACCCTTGAAGCCCCTGCTTGAGCTGAAAAAAGGCTAAAATATATAATAATATAAAAATGTCAGAAAAGTTCACAAGATTGAGCAATCAAATATGGAATGTGAATACATAGCCCCAAAACATTAATGTGTACTTCATAAATGTGTTGTACATCAAAAACATTACTTCCTAAAATCAACGAACATAAGAAATTTATATAGTAACCTATCAACTTGAGTTTGTATACGAAAACGGGGTTACTGGCTTCTGTTACTACTATACAATAAGTCAAAACAGGACCACTTATAAAAGCCAGAATAATACATGGGAAAAGGGTTAGAGTTAGTTAGACACTTAGTTGTTGGTTTAGTTAATAACAGTTAGAATCTACAAGGGGATGTGTAGCTAAGTTAGCACTGTGGTCTAAATAGCAGGAGCAAAATAGACAAAAGGCATAAAGGATGTAGATAAAAGAACTGAGCAAAAGCCCTGCTGTAAGGGGAATCCCTTGGAGTGTAATTTTTTCTCCAATTCTCGGTATTTTCAATAAAATTATTCATTTATTTTGATTGTTTCTATATATTTCTCATAAATACCTTGCTTAATTTAAAACAGGATGGTTGTTTTGAAGACGAGATCATAACCCAATGAGGCTATAGATTAGAGACTGTTAAATGAACTAAGATTTCACAAAAGTCAAGTATGTTTCTCACCTGAGGATGCCAGTTCCACAGCCGACGTCCATAACCACAGCACCATTTAGCAGAGAAGGATTCTTCAAAATTGCTTGCCCATAAGCATCCATTCTAGCCTACATAAAAATAGCTCTAACTTTAATAAATCAATAATAATTTGGTCAAAAAGCTTCAAATTTACAATTTTCTGAGTTACAAGACCTTTATTCAAACCTGAAACCAAAAAATGAGAAGTACATTTTATACCTTATCACTTAACATCTCTCGATGGATGCCAAATGAACTGTAAGACCCAAAATAACTTTCATTAACTTTCCTAATATGTGTTGCAGTGTGATTCTGAGGACTGCCGATCAAAGACCCTTCTTCTCGATTCTTATCAATTGATGTAACACATCCTCTTGAGTCCTTTCCGTTAACAAGTTCCTTATCTGAGGAACTGGGCAAGCTTGAATGATCGTCTGAAACATAAGCATCGTCATTAACTACCAATTTTTTCAAGGCATCTTGATTATCACCGTAAATTGTGTCTTTCAAATCCCTCACAAGATCTTCATCCATGGTTGAAGTTTCTTCATCTTCACCTTCTTCAAATTCACCAAAGTTGTACAGCAATGAATCATCTTGCATAAAAGGTTTTAGATATTTATCATCATCCCACAGAGGCTTAATCACATTCAAGTCAGTTACATCATGCAAGTGATTCTGCAAATCATGTTTGGACTGACAAGCTAAACCACAAATCCAACATCTGCTCTCTGCCACCTGGTTATAAAAGCAGAACAAACCAACCGTTGCAATATGTAAACGCAAACTCACACAATTCCAGTCAACTGAAATTTATAATATAGTACTTCATTGTTCATATACAAACATATTATAAATTAAAAAAAAAAATAGTTTGCTGGCTGAAAATGAGAAAGGTCAGAACAAGATAATTGGATGCATACAACAGCAGCAACAACAACCAAGCCTTATCGCACTAAGTGGGGTCGGCTACATGGGTCCAATTACAACATAATGTTCTTCATAAACCATATTTGGATCCAACTCATTAATCTCTAAAATTGGATGCATACCCATTTTTTATATTTTTCTGCTTCTACTTTCTCGTCAATTGGTAGAGAGAGTAAACTTTGTGTATGTTTTGGTTTCAATTTCGTGGGAGGCAAAAGTGATTCTAGAAGCTTAAAATTGATTTTGACATTTGGTTGAATCATCAAGCATCATTGCTTTTGACTCTAAAATCGATTCTAAAATTCAAAACACAACCTTCAATTCCATTTCTATTGATTCATTTTCTTGGCAGGGAAACTAACCAAAATCAATTTTACATAGCTCATTAATTCATAATCAATTTTCACCACCAAGAAAAAAACACACAATCTGTATGGTCCATATCAACTCATTCAAATTTTAAGTTAATAAAGATCAAAATAACAAACAAAAAAAACCCTAAATTTGCATGTTAAATGCTGGCCAGGATTAACAGTGAGTTTGGTGGAATCACAATTGTTGCAGCTGTGCTTATTGGCAAAAACTATACTTTCAAGCTTCCGAAAACTCATGGTGTCATCATGATTTCACCTAACTCACTCCAATCCAACATACACAAATTAATGAGGTAAAATTGATTCAGATGTGACAATTCACATTCGTGCAAAAGTGAGTTGGACAAAAAATTTGTGTGAAAAATCAATGCTAGAATCAAAAGCTCCAATTTCTAGCTTCAAGTTATAATCAATTTTGGAGGCAAAATCAATTCTACTCAAGATCAACCAAACATGTCAAAATCAATTCTACACCTCTAGAATCAATTTTGATTACTCCAAAAGTGGAACCAAACATACACAAAGTATTTGTTATATCTGAAGTTCAAAACACAACCTTCAATTCCATTTCCATTGATCCAAAATCCTCAGTCCCCAAAATACCGATATCAAACTCCACAAAATCTATTATTTTATTTCCTTTCTTTCATTTTCTCGCAGTTTCTCGCAATTTCTCAACCGCTAAACATTAAAGGGCTATTTGAATTGATCTATTTGAGCTTATCTACCGACATAAGTTTTGTGAGACTGTTCGAGACAACTTCTGACAAAAGCTTATAACATTTTGCATAAGCTTTTTTCAGCTTATTTTCATAGGTTCTCCAAAATAGCCTATGAAAACAGCTTATAGCATATAGAAAAACAATTTAACTTAATTGTATCTTTCTCTATAGAAACAGCTTATGTAAGCTTATACAAAAGCACTTATTATAATAAGTGCTTGTGCTATGAACTTCAACTAAGTTGTCTATCCAAACAGGGCCTAAAACCAACTAAAACGTGTGACTAGTTTTAATCACTAACATAAGCTAAGCTTATTTATTTGCATAAACTATTTTTCATAAGCTCAAAAATAAGCCAATCCAAACGGTCTTAAGTGTTTGTGCTATAAGCTGCAAATAAGCTGTTTATCCAAACATGGTCTAAAACCAACAAATAAGCATCAAAATCACTTTTTTTATCATCCATAACAAATGGGTTTCTCTTCTTTCTCACAATTCCTCAACAACGAAACATAAAATACAAAAACTATCAAAAGGGTTACTTAGTTACCTTCGAACGAATATAATTAATGAGCTTAAACGAAGCATAGAAATCCAAGTTGAGAGAATTTCTAACAGCGTGAAAATCGAAATGGTGAAGAGAAGCACAATGTTGGAACAAGGAAGTGCAGGAACTGAAATTGGAATCACAGAAGAGACAAATGAATTCAGAATCTGAATCTCCTTCGTTTTCTTCCCAATCGTCCCATTGTTGTTCTTCTTCTTGGTCTTCATCATCGTCTTCTTCGTCGTGTTCTTGTTCAACTGTGTATGGTGATTTTTCCTCTTTTTCGTTTTGATTGGTTTTGGAAGGCATGGTTGCGAGTGTGAAGAAGGTTAAACCCTTCACAAACCCTAAAAATTGAGAGCTATATATATGTTTAAAGTTTGGTGTCTTTTTCTCTCACGGTGTCCTTTCTAGTTGTCGGATCTCGAACCGAGTTACCCAAGGCTAAAGAGAGAAACTTTCAACCAAGTAACTTACTGGGAGACAGGCTCTCGATGTCATTTATTGTTAACTTTTCGATTCTCAAAAGTTAAAGACCCTGTGATTTAAAACTCGGTGACTAGAGTTTAGTAAAAAATTATTTCACTCAGAAATGAATGAATAGGCTTTTTCGTCCTTCAAAAAAAAACTAGAGTTTAGTAAAATGTTTCTACCCGTCAAAAAAAAAACTAAAATGTTTCTGAATTTTACAAACCTCAATCAATTTCGTCCCTCCGTCAAATCTCACCGTTAACGGTGGTGTCGTGTAATGTTAAGCGCTGACGTAAATTGTCAATTCAGATGTCACATATTTAGGGACGAAATTGATCGAAATTTTGAATTTTTTTATATACAAAAACAATCCAATTGTAAGCTTCCATTTTTGTATTTAACAACTGAATTATATTCATTTAAATTGTCAAAATTCTAAGGGTCCGTTTGATACGCATGATAGGCTGTAAATATGATAGGATAAGAAATTGGATAAGGATATCATATGATAGTGATCAGATGAATTTTTATTCTATCATGTATTTGGTGCACACGTAATATGAAAACGGAGATCATTGTTTTCTTCTATCATGTGTAGGCATGACACTCGTCCCTATACCCTACTCTCATATACTTACTAGTTACCCTCCCATACTCAACATGGATGGGAAATTGAATTTCATCCCCGTCCCCGACGGGTTTGGGTATCCCCGCCCCATCCCCATCTTCATCCCCATAGTGGAGAATTCTTTTTGGCCAAATACCACTTTAGGTCCTTTTAGTTTGAAAGAATTTTCAAGTTAGTTCTTTAAGTTTTGAAAGTTTCAATTAGGTCATTTTAGTTTGACATAATTCTTAAGTTAGTCTTTTAAGTTTCAATTATGTCCTTTTTGTTGATAAACTATTTCACTGTTACGCCTGTTGTCAGTCTCCGTTTAACTAATGCTGATAAAGCTGTTAAGTTGTTGACTTGGATCAAAATGTTGTCTTTTAAAAGCTTCGGAGTATCAAAATGCTACGTTTAATGGTCACAAATGATCATTTATAGTGCTAGAAAAGCAGCTATTTACAACAACAAATGTCTTTCTAGCACTATTAAACGACATTTATAGTGCTAGAATGATCATTTGTGACCATTAAACGTGACATTTTGACACCCTGAAGCTTTTAAAAGGCAGCGTTTTTATCCAAGTCAACAACTTAACGGCTACATCAGCATCAATTAATTATTAACTGACATCAGGGGTAACGGAGGAATAGTTTATCAACTAAAACGATCTATTTGAAACTTAAAGGACTAACTTGGGAATTCTGTCAAACTAAAAGGATCTATTTGAAACTTTTGAAACTTAAAGGACTAACTTGGAAATTCTGTCAAACTAAAAAGACCAAACATGGTATTTAGCCATTTTTTAATAAAAATAATAGTATTTTTTAGCCTCGAACGCAGTGTTGCAATGCATTATCCAGCAAAGAGAAGTTGGCGATTGATGACTATGGTGAAGGAGAAGATAGAGGCCGAGAGTGTGAGAAATGGTAGGAGAAAAGAGAGAACTATGATAAGTGATTGTCATCTGAAAGATTAAGATAAAGAAGTTGAAGAAGCTTTAGAATCATGCCTTTTTTGGCCTAAAAAAATCATGCCTTTGATGAAATAGTACAACAAATTTATCTCATATCACTTCACAACTTGTTATTACCCATTTAACCATTTCTTGGGATTTCAAGTCATTTAGGTCGGATTACCATCATGAGTGATTGACTTTTCCATATATAGTAGTTCCATCTTAATCAATGTGTTATGAAATCTCTCTCTGGTTAGTCCTTTCGTCAATGAATCATATACTCCTAAAAATTGTGGCATGTTGTAATTACAAAATGTCCTTAAACAAAACACATTTATCTCATTATAGACCTCTCACATCTTAGATCAAACAATTGATTAGGATAAAAGAAATCCCCCTCAAAATCTCACACTAGACCATAAATCGTTTACACCATACTCAAACATAGGGTTTATTTTCTTTCAAACCAAGTCAACACAAAATTCATATGTTTAATTAGGGATCTCTCCAGGTCGGAACTAAATTCTACGGTTTCCAAGACTTATAAGAAAAGAAATCTTCTTCCAATTGAATTTCTTAAAAGTTGAACATTTTCTTGTAATATTTTTCTAAGAATGTTTCACGATAATCTCCTTTGTTTTTACAATATTTTCCAGAAGCATCTAGTAAGTTCAAAATTCAATACAATCATTTTTATTCTGAAAAATATCCCCAAGTTGTTAAAAAGATTGATTCCTTTTCAAACTTTAAGGAGTTTATACAACTTTTCTCTTCTTTATTTCCAAGACGTTAAGAATAAAACAATTCATAAACTCGTTTCAACAATAACTTATAAAGTTTCTTCAACTTCTTTATCTCAAATTACTTGTCTTCTTTTCTAGGCACTTATCTAATAATTTCATAATTATGGAGAACAAAAATTCACAATTAGTCCAAAATGTCGTAGTGAAGGTTTTTATTAGAGAACGAAATTTGACCCATTATTATATGCATACTCAAAAAATTAAAATAAACTGAGGTTTCTTCATGATGCTATGTAACTTTGCATACCCTTTCGATGTATTTTTATAGAGGTTATGCAAACAATCAACTCAAAATTGAGGTTTTCAATGTTTTGGTTTGAGTTTTTTGCATTTTAAAAATTCATGATTAATATGTCCCTTCTCACAAAATTCTAATTTTATTTGGGAAGCTTATTTTAACATCTCAAATGTGCCTACAAAAAATAATAAAAAAATCAACATCTTATCGCTTTTCTAGACTTTATGTCTACAGGAAAAATGATCAATTTTTTTTTTTATGGAAAATGTTAAAGAGTACCTCCAAAGCACTATTTAAAACTTTTATATGGTAACTTTTTTGAAACTATATGTAATCGAAGCATTGAATATTAAAATATTTAATTATTGTGAAATATTTTCTTCTTTTAAAATCCTTAAAGAATGCTTCAGAAGCATTCATTAACAAGACCATATTTTTATTTATTTCTAACATTCAACCTCTATGTCATTTTTCTGGAGGTGGTGGAAGACTTGTCCACTTTCTTGTATTCGAAGTGTTTAAAAGTGTTTGTTTGTAATGAGTTTTGACTTTTGAGTATCATTATACTCTCGTCAATAATTTTTGCTAATACAAAAGTTTATCGGCTAAGTTTTTATTTTTGATAATAATCTTAGGGCTAATTTATATTGAATCTTATGACGTGGATTCATCCATTGCACTCATTTTTTTTTTTTTTTACAAAAGCAAAACAATATATATTTATTTAAATTGATAAAATATATCAAATACAATAATATGATCAACATCGCTAAATCTACGAACAAATTCGCAACATCCAAGTTAATAGTATACAACGATAAAATATCTACAAATAATATGATAAAATCTAAATCAACAGAATACTCATGCTTTCATATTTGCAACGTTGCGCACAAATCATTGATTGAATCTGTGTCTGACTGAAATTGATCTTTCAATGAGAATCAAATGAACACCACAACAAAACGTGAAATTAATCAACGCCGCACAAGACGACAAACAGCACAACGCTACATTCAGACGATGAAATAAAAAAAAACACAAAAGTAAAAACTAGATACGTTTGAAAATCACTTATTTACATTAAAAGAAATGGAAAAAAGATACATATAAGTGATTCTAGATAAAAAAAAAAAGGACCTATAATCACCCCTCCTCGATGATGAAAGAGAGAAAGAAGTTAAAAATAAAGTTTCTCGCACAAAAAAACTAGAGCTATTTTCTTTTTTTCGTTTTGGTTATTTGCACTCATCTCTTATATATCTCCTTATTCATTTTTTAATCCATATAACAAAATTTAACAACAATGAATCACTCATACGCCGTTCTGTAATTAATTTCTCCAACTGTATAAATATTTTATTTTTTGGTAACACCCAAGTGCATAATTTAAGAGGTTGCAAATCGAACAGAATGATCACAAAATTCCATCTATATATGAAGTGTATGTGGAGGGAATGCAAGCACGCATGACAACATCAAATCTTGATCTTAAAATCTTACAAACGAATTCGACTCTTTTTAAAGTAAGTAATTTATTTTAAATAAAATTGAAAAAATACCGGTCGATATTTCAATACATCCATGCTATATTAATCTTTCTAAAGTCCATGTGATTGATATCAATGGTTGATTAAAATAAACTGCTTACTTTAAACCAATAAAATCTCATACAAAGATTACCTTATCCGATACTATGCAGTTAGGAGAGACTCGACATTCATGTTGTCGGAACATCGGTGACCATTTGATCAAAATTGGCCGGTCTAAAAAATGAAAGTGTTTATTTTTATAATTCAAAATACTCGACCTGAACATAGATCATCCGATTTAGATTGAACGATCACCGATATTCCGACGACGTGAATGCGGAGAATCCCTTACTGCAGCATGCCGAATCCCTTATCTCCCACTCTCTGCTTTATATGTATATCTATATCTATATTATGTACATGTATGTATACATTTAATGATATATCTATATCATATCAAAACTCAAAAAATCATATTGAAGTTGTCCACTTAATGGCTCCATTGAGGATCTCAAATTGTAATCATCTTCAAGTTTCATCCAAGTAGAGTAATCAGGCATAAAACCTTCACTAGAATTATTATCACTACTCCATTGTTGAATTGAATTTTTTTGTTGATTTTGAACATCATCAACATGAACAAAATCATTAACTTCCACAAACATATCAGCAACATTGGAGTCTTGACCTGTGAGCTCTTGCACAAGTGCTCTAAAATTTGAAGCACTAGTCTTCACTTTCATAGGACTTGAGATATAAGTAACTTTTACCTCTTTTTTGTTCTTTTTGCTTTGCTTTTTTCCCTTCATCACATGGTTGTTAACACCAAGCATGTTTATCTCACTTTTCATCATATCAAAAAAAGAACAAGAGATTCAAAATATTAGTGTTTTTGATTGTTTGATGAATATGTGATATTATGATTAAAAAATACAACTTTGGCTAAGTATTTATATGAAAGGTATAAGAGAAAAGGATGATGCAAAGTCAAGATGAATTTCCTAGAATCTCATTATTATATGGTTTATTGAAAGAAATTTAAGAGAGAAAAAGTTGTGTTGATGGTGGAAGAGGAAACTGGTTAGAAACTGCGCAGGTTCGGAAGATTCTATTGGTAATGCTTTAGAGAACCCCTTAACTAATTAAGTATATATATGATATGATGATATTTTGGTGACACCTATATTTTTTTTAATATTAGTGGTTTTGGTTCAATGAACGTTTTGGTCCCTAGCGCAGCCATACATGACTTGGAATCTAAAATCTAGATCTCCTCCTTTTTGTCATAAAGGATATAATGTAATTTTATTTTTTTTATGAAATTTACATCAAATTTAAAGTTTTCCTTTTTAAACTTAAGTTTTTAGTAGATAGAGAAATAACAATAGTTATTGAAAACTCGCACACATTAATGGATAAGTCGAAATTCAAACTTCTGTTATAGTGTTCGGCCTAACAATTTCTTCGTTTTTGTGAGTTGAGCTATAATTTGTTAACTATTTATTAATAAGTACATGATATTATCCATACCAACATATAAAAGGAATACATGATTTTCGGCTAAATTTTTTTGATTTTCTATTGTACTCTTCATTTATATTATTCTAAATATAATTTTATCTTTTGTATATTGTTATTTAAATTTTAAATTAGTAAGTTATTTAAATCTCATTATAATAAGAACAATTTCACTAAAATAGGAACAAGTTATATCTTTATTTGATTGTGGTGTATTTCTAACAAATTATAATCAAATTAGCGTTCCTTTTTCTA
>Ga0315915_1007684_pt1 | contig 12816 bp, 6 predicted proteins | sample MpolbnodulesMG_FD_207738 | JGI IMG/M metagenome (GOLD analysis project Ga0315915, IMG submission 207738) | Medicago polymorpha root nodule microbial communities from Los Angeles, California, United States - branched nodules | ecosystem: Host-associated > Plants > Roots > Nodule | place: USA... | reverse complement strand
TTCCTGAAACCAAGCAATTCTTAGGTGTTTTGATGCAATTCACTGCAAAATCATGTAAATTGGCAAAGAAAATCACCTAATGAAGAATTAGGAAAGACAATGAGTGAAGATTGAAGAGTCCTCTGAAGACGTTACAAAGTGAAGAAATTCTATTTCAAGTCCCAAGACAATTTTTAAGGAAGAAAACACTCAAAAAGATCAATAAAAAGACAAAAACATGTTAGAGGATGGTGTTATGTGCCCCACTCATGACTTTGTGCACTGTTGGAACAAAATTGAATTTGTACAATGCCTCTGAAATTTTGATGATAACAAAGTAATGAAGAACAATTGGATATGTGCTAATATATGCTTAAGTGTGCAGGGACCATATATTAAAATTTATCAAGGTTTAAACATATAAAAGAGCAGCAGAAGCACAAGAGAAGCTAAAGATTTTATAAAAGATTTGAAGAAAGGTTAATCAGAAGTCAACAAGTGATTAGAAGTGAATAAGTCACCCAGAAGCTACTGAATACCAGACTCTGGATCACCAGACTCTGAGTCACCCATACCCTGAGTCATTCAGACTTTGTGGTATCAAGACTCTGAGGGACTCATAAACCAAGTAAATTTTATCTTCTTCTGAGAAAGGTCACTTTCAGCCTCTGGCCAAACACAATTTGTCTTCTTTTGAATCACGTGCTAAGTCAAATTCAAGGACAGGAGGAATGAAACAGATTATTCTATTTGCAACAATGGATTTGAAATGTCTTTTCAAACGGCATCAACCATATCATGCACCATTCTAACGTCTTGATTTGATAGCTTCTCTAAAACTCTTAATGTGCTAGCACATGGGAAGAAAACAACATTTTGTCATTTTCAGCTACGGATTTGGGGGAAAACTCCAGTTTTTCAGCCCAAACCCATTTTAAATTCAACCTATAAATACAACTTATCTTATTCATAATTATTCACTAAGAATGAAGCGGTTCAAGAGAAAGGCAAGCACTAGAAACATCAAAGGAGGAGTCTCTCCTTAACCTTAGTATCTAAGGTGTGTTTTATTCTTTTGTAATTTTGTCTTTAGTTACCATGAGTAACTAAACCCTAATAGAGTAAGGTTCTAAGATGAGTCACTATTTGTTTGTTAGGTCTTTTTAATTCAAGTCTTTTATTCAGTTATTCTATGAGATCTATTTAATTTTCTTATGCAAATATCTCAATGTTTGTGCGGTCCCTAGGGAAAACACCCGAACTTAGAAACAAGAGGCTTCAGAAGATACTTATGGTCATACTTTTCCGAACGCTGCATATTTAATTTTATTCTTTCCCCATGGTAAGGTAGACGAGATAAGGTTGTCTGTCTGTAGAACTACTAAGGTAAGAGAGAGTATTTAACGAACATCTAAGATTCATATACAAAGTTGGATCCTTTAGATGACAATTTAGGAACCCCAATTCTTTTATGTTTCAATTACCTCTAAGAGAGTAAGGCCTCACTCAGATATTCTTTAAGCCGACCTACTAGACCCTGTAGGATTGACGACCCTATACCTTGTACTGTTACATACAACCTCAGTGTGATCAACAAGTGAAACTCATCACTTAAATAGAAGCCTTGTCTAATAATTGAATGTTGTCTTGTATTTAATCAAACAAGAAAATATAGGGGATTCGAAGAATCCTAGCCGTCACTAAAATTCTGCAATCAAACCAGGTTAATAACTCACTACTACTTTGCACGATCAAATAAAACATGCAAACTCACCCCAATTTAATCGATTTTATTTATTTGTTTATTTTTATTTTATGATTTAATAAGTAGCGCTTTTTGTCGAGTTAAAACGACAACCCTCGCGGAGACTTATCACTTTATTACTTGTGAATGATTTGGTACACTTGCCAATATTGTCCATCAATGAATCACTACGACATAGTTGTGCGAGGGCAAGTTCAAAGACGACGTGATCGTTACTGATAGAAATTAGAATTTAGAGTAACCAAAATTTTTTTGAGGCATATTTATTTTAAAAAAAATTATTTTCTACGCTTTGATATTCTCTAAATCTATTTTTTTTTTGTATGGATTTAAGGAAGATGATGAAGATTGAAGAAATTTGGTAAAGATGAACATTAATGGAGAGATGAAGAATATTTTTTTATTTCTTTTTTATTTTAATAAAAATTAATTAATAAATGTAATGGGCTGATTTGGACATGCGATGTAAGCACCAAAACAACCACATCACACATCTAACTGACATGTCACGCTTTTTTTAACAGAGACTGACTCAAAGGGTAACGTTGCAAATTTTAATTAACTAAAGGACCATTGTTAAACGCGTAAATAAACAAAAATGTTATTTATAGCGAAGGTCATTACACGAAAACATCCCGACTTTCTATTTCACTTGGTTTTTATTGTGGACTTTTGCTTATTTTTAACCATCATGCCTTGATTTCCACACAACTCTCTTTTTTCATTGGCTAGTTTCTCCTTCGCTATGTTTTCGGGACAAGTTTATTCACTTGATATAGCAAAGCTCGTTTTTAAAAGAAAATCCAAACTACTACATTTGTTGACCATGATGTTGGTGTAAGCCATAGAGACCAATAGTTTATGTTAAACTTATGTTATGTATCATGACTTTTATTATTAAATAATATATGACACTCTTTATTATATTTGTTGTAATATTAATAAAGTCCCTAGAATAGATAGTTCGTGTAATGATATATTAAGTGTGACTTAATCATGAGATTACATTAACATGAACGTTATTCTTAAACGTATTTGTAGTCAAGCTTTAATATAAATTAGGATAATAATAAAGCGTCGAGACTATTATGTATGTAGATTGATGACCACATCTCATGGGTCATAGATATGAGATATTAAGTATATACGTAGGTATAAACATTAGGAGTAATATTTATACTGGATTGCCCCACCATGAGAATACTACATAGTATGTTATAAAAATGTCATAAGATATTCTCACAGTGATAATAGTGTATATAACTCTTAGACCTAAAACCACTATGATCCCTAGATGTGGACTCAAGTGCTTATTGTCATTCTAACGTTGTTTGTAAAGGGATAACCATAACGTTGGCTAATGGGTACTTGATGAATCATGATGAAGGACATGAGTGTCCTAATGGGATTTGTCCCTCCTCATAACAGGAGATATATCTTTAAGCCTCTTAATGAAATATGACTGTAAAGTTGCATGGTCATGTTGAACTAAGTCAATATGAGATATCGGACTTATTCGTTATTCGGTATATTTTGGAATCAAGAAATATAAATATTGATCTTTACAAGGGTGACAAAATCTATGTCTTCTGATCAATATAGATATGAGGACAAAGGAGTAATCGTACACATGAGTATTATCATGGAAAAGGTTTCGTCATATCAGTTGACACTATTGCCACTTGGGTAGCAATGATGTGTTGCTAGATACCGCTCATTGTTTATAATATTAAATATTAGATTTAATATTATTGTCAACGTGACTAGAACCTATGGGGTCACACACAAAAGAACAGTCAAAAGAGAAATATAAGTAAGACTTATATGATGGGTGCGTTTAGTAAATAACGCTAATTAGTTAGCAAAAGACTAAACTCGTTATTGGGCTTACGAAAGCCCAATAGTGACTTCTGACTTGCAGAGCACACTAGGAATTCTATAAATAGAACCCTTGTGTTGAAGTTTTTGTTACACATTTTGAAACCCTAATTCTCCCAAATCTCTGATCGCTTAGCTAGCACCGGGAATTGGAGGAGCACCGTTCGTGTGGACTAGTAGAGGCTCTGCTGCTTGCTTAGTTGTGATCGTGATTCATTTTTGCTGCACTTCGAGGTAACATTCATTCAGTGATTCATGTCAAATTCGTGATGATCCAAGGAAAGAAAATCGAAAATTTTATTCCGCTACCTATTTATTTTAATTCTATTTTCCTTCACATGATTTGTTCAATGGGTAACACACACGGTGCACAACCCATTTTCATTTGGCGACTGACCAGTGACTGCCACAAACCAAATAGTCGAAGAATATTTCTATGGCAACAGATTGGTATGAGCTTCCAAAGAAACTTTTGCTACTAATATCTTAAAAACTCAAGAACCACGGACAAAATCAATTTACTTTTCTATTTTAGATTTGGGTTAGACCAATGGGAATTGTGTATGGTGTCATGGAGTATGGAGTGTTTACCATTTGGATCGAGACCGGGTTTCACATTTGTCTGATTATCCCGATTATTTCAAGTTATTCTTGCAAATTCCTAAGTGGATTGTCGGGCTGCATTTATATAAGAGTATGTTATCTTGCAATGAAAGTTTTTAACGTGATTGAAAGTGCATTATTGTGCTTTGTTTGTTAGATTGGATAAACAACCAGTACTTATAAAATGTTGAAATTTAAAAATGAAATGGTCTTGAATTTTTTACATTGAGTTTTTCTTACTAACCCCTGCTTAACTTACTATGAGTTTTTCCTTTTATTACATTGACTTTTAATTAGTTTACTATGAGTATTTCCTTTTGTTACATTGTTTACTATCGAAATGTATAAGTTGAATTTGGAATCCGGACTTCAACTTTTACATAAGCCCTTTCATTTTTCTTTTACATGTACATCTCGACCTTTTGTTTTCCTAACTTAGAAACTAATACTCAACTCAACTTAGAAGTTATTCACAAACTAAGGCATGCCACTGATAAGCATGGGGTTGACAAGTTCAACATGAGATTTAATGCAAGGACTATTATTGGTCTTCGACGTAGGTCATTCATTTTAACTTAGAAGTTGTTTACTAGCTAATACTATATCACTGAAGCGTACAAGAGTCTTTCGAAGTGAATTAGGTTGATTTATCCTGAAATATTCTTTAACATGATTTTTGGCATAAAGCTGAAATCAAAATTATTAGCGCATCAAGCAACTAAGACATCAATATCTGCACTTTGATGGTCATTCTGTTTCCAACTTACTCCCTCCGTCTCACAATAATTGTCTCTTTATCAAAAAAAAATCTCAAAATAATTGTCACTTTAGAACACCAATGCAACATTTATTATTTTTTTCCATTATTATACCCCTATTTATTGAATTTCATCCAACTTAACTACTCCACTAACTACAATTAATATGGGTGTTTTAGTAAATGATATTAATTTTACCATCAAAATCAACACAATTAATCATTTTCTTAATAATCACGCATAAACCTTAAACGACTATTATTTAGAGACAGAGCAAGTAGATGTTTTTGAAGGATCCTCGGAAGTCGTGGATCATTAAAGCATTCTAATGATTATTACTAGAAAAATAGAAGTGAGTTTCTCTAAAAGATCTTCAATCTTTATATGAGCTTCTTGGAGTTATCTTTAAGACTGTTCATTGTTGAATCTTAAGGACACAAATTATCATTTATGCAAAAAAATTTGTTGATTATGATAGATCATAAACCAAGAATTTGAAGCATCTGACTTAAGCTAATACTAAACATATAATATCATTATTTGATCAAACCTAACTACTTACTAAGTGCAAAATTTGTTAACAAACAAATATACAAACAAAAGAGGAAGTTTGAGTGAGAAGTAGTTATGTTGAACTATTGAGTTGTTAGAGAGTCTCTGCAAATAGATTTTTGATTAGATACCCTAATTTTGAGGGAAGAGTGTAGTCAGAGGTAGTTGTTACAAAGTTATTAAAAGAACGTAGGTGTAGTTGTTGTAAGTCAAAAGGGAAAAATCATTAAACTAAATATTATGCTTTTCTTTTTGACAGCATATTTTCAGAAAATATTAGTAAATCTCAAAATACTAATGAATGTTTACTCCTATTTTATAAAAACAAAGAAATACTACGTGCATTACTAATGAATGGATATCGTCCCATGAAGTGATTGTGTATGTTGTCTCTGACTTGTATAAAATTATGTTAATATTCCTATGATATATTTTATATTACACTAAAAGAAAATTTATATTACACCATTGGCAAACTCGTTCCTAAGATTTTATAGGCACTCGGTCTAGTTTGAGAAAAGGGGCCCCTTATATAATACTCCCTCCGATCTCAAATATAAGAAAAGATTCTTTTTTTAGATTCATTGAGTAGTTAATGTATCTGATCTATATTGTAAAATAGATACGTTAATTATTCAATAAACCTAAAAAAAGAATCTTTTTTTATATTTGAAACCGGAGGGAGTAGATAATTTATTTATTCGATAAATGGTGAATGAGACGTGCATAAATCAGGACGGTCCTCATAATACATGTTTTAAAATCCCAACTATGCTGGCACTACAAATAATCGTGTATCAAATACATCTTATCTTATATATTATTAACAAAAAGAATAACAAAAACAATATTCAGGGGCAGCCGAACCAAACGCAACAAAGCTAAGTAAAATAATACTCCTTGTCGTTTTAGAACATTTCCACGAAAATAGCAAAGTGTATTTTTGCACATTTTCTTCCTATTATACCCTCAATTTAATCCACCAATATATCTCTATTTTTTGGCACATACTTTATCTTTCCAATAAATTTAATATGTTATGTTTTCTCATAACAAACTTTTTTTTTAAGATCGTAACAAACATTTGTTACTTACTATCTTTTTCTCCAACAATGTTTTTTTTTCTCGCACATTTTATATCGTAACAAACAATTATCAATTTTCTAAATATTGTGCACATCTCTTTAATTAAATATATTGTCAAACGAGTCTTCAACTACTTCTCCCTCTTCACCTTCCATCAGCAATTCCAATGAGTCTTCCACTCTTTCTTCCTTTTGAACATTCATAGAGTTTTTATTTGTTTTTCTCTCAAATTGTTCTTTTGCACTTGAAATTTTTAACAATTATTCGTCTTATTTATAGAATTTTAACTCTTCATAAAATCATTATTATATGTAACAAAATTTTGTTTAACTCTGAAGATAACAAGAAGCAAATTTTGTTTTTTTTAAAATAATCTTTGTTTAAAAAAAATAAACTTTAGTTTTCCAAATATATAGCATTAATTAGTTTTATTAAAAAAGATAAGAGTAATCAAAAAAGAAAAAGATACAAGTAATTGACAAGATTATAATTGACAAATTGTACCCTTAAAATATCAAAACGACGGTTAAATAGGAACAAAAAATTTACCCTAAAACGACACTTAAAAAGAAACAGAAGGAGTAGTAGACATACTAAGTTTTATATAACTTTCATTATCTGATTTGATAATTCAATTGATTTACTACCTCTAAAATTTCTCAAAGAACTTCATTTTCATTCAAGTAACATTAATAAAAATTATCATTTGTCAACAGAAAACGATATGATACTTGTCAAAAATCACAACAAGACCAAATTTGTTGTCCCAAACATGAAACTTTCATGATGAAAGTTTTATTATATTATAAACTCTAAATACAAATTCATGTTAGCTTCAATCTGAAACGACAAAAAACATTCATTCTCAAGTTAAAAAAAGTATTTCATTGAAAAGATGTAGATATTTTGCATTTTACGTGTTGCTTCTAAGTTGAATGCCTGCAATATAGTTGGGTGACATTCTAGTTTTTGAAACACAAGTAAATTAGTTGTATGTATGCATGAACAATGTTGGTGAGGTAGTATAGAAACTATGATTAGTGAAAGGCTTTTAAAAATGAAAATAGTATGAGCTTGCTTATTAAGGTTTTTCTGAGATAACATCAAAATTAATCATCCAAGATGCTTATTATTCATGCATTCAAGGTAAGTTGTTGGAAATAGGAGGCTTAAATGAAATCTAGAGAGATGCATGATGTTGTTTTGGTGAGACGTTACAACTACAACATTGGATGCTAAATTTTTATTTTTACTTTCTGATGTGGTAGATTTTGTGCATGTAAATGGTTATGTGTTTTGAGTCGACACAATGTCTTGTAATACATATTAATCATCTTATCATAAAGAGTTATAGAGTCTTCACATATGTATTAATGTTGATAACATATATTAATGGTATCAATGTAATGGATTATGTGCATGTAAATGGTAATATGTGTTTTGACTTAAGTCTTCACACTGTCTTATGATACGTATATTAATTCTCTTATATGCGTGTAAGTCAAACATATTGTTGACATTGTTTTAAGTCAAACACAAACTATCTCTTATACAACTAATAATTAAAGACCAACAAACACAATAATAGTGTTACATTAATACAACTAGACGTTTGACTCGTGCTATTACACGGGTCTATTAAAAATATAAAAGAATGTAGTTGAGCATAATATTGATAACAAAATCTCTTTAATGTCAACTCAAGAGAAGCGACACATATGATAAGATTTGATAGGATTATATTGAGCTACTGTTAACATCTCCTTAATAGTTGATACGCAGAATATTACGTAATTTTGTTCAGTTTGTTGTCTCTTAGAGTAATCAACGAACATCAAGTAAAAAAGAGTTCAATGAGGTTTTGCATATTGTGCAAATAGTATCCAACTGTGCTATTAATATTAAGTAAAATAATAGCATCGCAACATAAAAAATAAATGACATACATTGTAAAAATTAAACAGAAGAAATGCAATATCAAGTATTCATTTTGAAGAGCTCATTAGTATGACACAACAGATTAAAAATAACATAGCAGATTATTTTATTTTATTTTACAAACATGATTATATGGAGATCCTAAATCTGAATCATCCATTTTTCTACCCAACAAATTGATTATTTTTTATGGTAACCGCTCACTTTTGCCACCACCTGATCCATTCCTTGAATCTTACAACCTACACAATCAGATTCTGCAAGAAAAGTATAGGATTCAGCAATAAAAGTAATACCAAATAGAGAAACTTCAAACTTATTACATCCTTCACAATTTATTTTTCTTCAGTATATAAATTTAAATTTAAAGAATACACAAATGATATTAAAACTAAATCAATAAAAATATATGAATTTCATCACAACAGATAATTAGAAGGTTTTATAATACTTAAATTTTTAACAAGATCCTCCCTTAACCATCTTCCATTTGTTGATTTGGTCATGAACCACAATTTAGCAAGAGCCATATTAAGTAGCTTAGTATCAACTATAAAAAATGAGTAATTACCATCCACACATAGCACTGCAAATGACAACAAAATTTTTAAAATAATATAAGGAGAGCTGCCTCCCGTAAACCATATTTGAGTGAAGTAGCCAAACAATCAAAACCATATGAGAAGAATAAATCAAAGGGTGGAAATAAGACCATTGAGAACACTAGAAACCCATAATTTATCAGACATATTACATTGTTATCAAATAAGATAAATCAATCAAATAAGAAAAATCAATCAAATACGGAAAATAAAATAAGGCAAATCAATCTAAGTTATGATCTTGCAATCAAAATGGTAGAATAAACGTAAACTACCATATGTCAGCAATCAAACTATAAGAATAAAGTTCCATACATGTTCTATTGAACAATGACTTGAAAAAACGGCTCAAACTATTTTGGTATAAATGAATGGAAGAAGTGCTAAAGTAGAGTAGTACTCAATCCATATTAGAAGTGCATCCAACAACTAAAATTGCTAAACGGCTTACATCATATCTTTTCATCAATCAGTATCATTTGAACACTTCCTTGATCTGTAGGATTCGCACAGTCTAGTGTACTCGAATATATGAGTTATCTTGGAAGATATTATTACATGAACATAATTAGCATAATAACACAAAGGAATAATAAAAAAAAAGAGATGGAAACTAATGTATTGTATGATGTTGTCTAAATAATCGTTAGAACAGAAGGGACCTCAAACAAATACAGTGTGATATATGTATTGTCAGAAAATGTTGAAGTTAAAGTTAAGCAATGGACATCTATTTAAATATGCTTCATGATAGAATGATACTCATGACTTGTGCAGAAATCACAGATGAATAAACCTTAAACAATGCAAGGTAGTAAAAGTAATACAACTCAGAACTCATAACTTAAAGATGAATCCATTATATACTCAACGACAACTTAGAATAACTTATAAATACATGTTTAGGCAAAAAAATAATATCAAGGAAGGTTTAAGTGATAAAGATTTGTGCGAAATTGAATTAACATATCACTTGATAATCATAAAAACATAAGTTTAAGAAAACTTATGAATTTCTAAATCTAAATTGTTTGGCTGGACTAAGAAAAATAAGTCAGTTTTTTTATAAGCATTGACAACTCAATCAAACATTATCACTTGATAGTAGGAAAGAAAAATTAGATTACCATTGCCAATTTAATTAAAACTTATTAATTATTTCAAAACTGCTTCTAATATAAAACTGGTTAAGAACTTTACAATTTATGAATAAAAAATAAAATGATATAATAAGCAATTATTAACAGCTAAGCAAAGGTGACAATAGCCCACAAAACATAAATTCATGCAAAACAGATGAACACAGTAGAACGAAGCAAAATAACAACATCGTCGAAAAGTGCAACCAAAATTGGATCACATGTCTCAAAAATAAAAATGCATTGCATTTAAATCAAATAACAATTTAGTCCTTTATTTAAATGCATGTTTCATATAAAGAATAAGTTTGATCATCTAAATACTAACCTCAAACTTGATACTGCTCAAACTGAATGAAAGTTTCTCTTATATAACATATGTCAGTTCCATTTGAAACTTGTATTTGACCCTTTCGGCACCTTATTCATTTAAAGAAAATGCTTGTATAAGATTTATCAAATAAAATGTTTGAATAACTTGAGGTTTGAACTTGAGAAAATAAAACTTATTCAATATTTGTTATAAATTGTGATATAACCAAAAATAAAACTGGAAGTGTGAACAAAAATCACAAATCATAAACCTCAAAATTTTATTGTAACTATACATACCTTGTTTGGTTTAAGAATCCCTCTGTAACACCTCAACCACCACAAAAATTCTTGTTGTACCCTCTAGCAAAACTGTAATCCGTATGAAAAAACTACCAGGACCAAAAAAAATATTCAACATCAATTTTTCTTACATTGAAACAAAACATGAGTATAGAATCTTAAATTAAAGTTCATAAAAGAGTTGATTGTGTTAAAATTCAAGAATCCAAAAAAAAAACTCTGATTTAGGGTTTCAAAAATTCAAAGAAAAAGAGTGAAAATGCAATTTAGGTTTAGATATGAGAATGCAGAGAGAAAAACAAAAGAGGTGGTGGATTACAGTGGTGGTGGGTGGTGATGGGAGGGCGGTGGAGGGTTTGAAAGGAGAGAGAAAGAGATAGTGAAGGAATGAGAGGATGAGGATGGATATGGTGGTGATGGGCGGATGGTGGTTTGCAGTGGAGGGTTTGAGAGGAGAGAGAAAAGTCAGAGAGAGGGAGGGTGAAAGAATGAGAGAAGGAAGACGAGTAAGAAAAAATGAGGTTTGGTGTGTGGGATTGTACTTTGAAATTGTATACCAATGTCACTTGCTTGAAAAATTGGTAAAAGATTTGGTCTGCACACCCAATTCCACTCACTTAGAAATCTCGTACTTGACAGCTTTCCACAAGAAGGTTAAAAGGGTAATCTACGCACTAATATGAACAACCTAGGGTTTTTCTGCCTCAAGGGTAGCAGTACAAAATGTAGGAGTTTGCAAAGGGATTTCTAGGGCAACAATGCAGAGCTTTGTTCCATGAATAATATTATGATGTCGAGTGTTTACACACTTTGGAAAATCTCTTTATAGACTAAATTTATAGTAGTGTTGATGCAATCACCATTTTCATCAGTAAGCAGAATTTTAATACCATTTCTCGAGGTAACTCTTGAGATTGCAACATATAGCTGACAATGCGAGAAGACTGATTGTGAAAGATATATGCCAACTCGCATAAGTGATTGCCTTTGACTTTTGTTAATAGTAATTGCAAAACAAACATATATAAGAAAATGCCCACGTTGAAATTAAAACAGAATTTTAGATCAGAAATTGTCAATGATAATCTAGATATATAAACCTTTTCCTCAATGATAATCTAGGTATATAAACTGAGTTCCGTCACACATGTATGCTGCTTGCTATGTAAAGATTCCTCAATAGCATCACAGAAACTCTAACTTCCAATTTTAATTTGTGGTTCGGAAGACCAGATGAATTAATTGTGTTCAAAAATTCTGGTATGTGAACATCATCTGGTCTATTAACCATTTGAAGTGTGAGGAGAATAAGAGTAGGCTGTCAAATAAAAAACTTAGGTTATTGTTATTATCTAATATATTTTATTATGGTAAAACACAACAACATACATAGTAATAAAACAATAGTCAACAATATGTAGTTTACCATGCGTTCATTGTTTCTTTCGGATTGAACTCAATCGTGAATGTGCGCCACTTTAGCAGTATAATTTCAAGACTCTAAGGGTCATCCATTAAAGTTGAAAACCAATCAACCTTTATTGAAAGTAACATTATATATTAAGTAAAAGCCTTATGAATGATTAATTAACATAATAATGATCTTATGTAGCTTAGAGAAACAAATATATGAACAAAATCTTCAATGTAGTTCTAACAAAATTATATTCTACATCTCTAGGCTTAAATATTGCACTCGTCCCTGCAAATATGCCTCGTTTAATTTTTGGTCCTTGTAAAAAAAAAAATTGTTTTTGGTCCCTGTAAAATTTTTTGTTTTTTAAAATAGTCTCTGACCCTATTTTTGTGATGATTTGTATACGTGGCACATGATGACTGGACCCATTTTGTAGTTTTTGGTCCCTGCAAAATATTTTGTTTTTTAAACAGGCCCCTGCAAA
>Ga0315915_1007683_pt1 | contig 12819 bp, 7 predicted proteins | sample MpolbnodulesMG_FD_207738 | JGI IMG/M metagenome (GOLD analysis project Ga0315915, IMG submission 207738) | Medicago polymorpha root nodule microbial communities from Los Angeles, California, United States - branched nodules | ecosystem: Host-associated > Plants > Roots > Nodule | place: USA... | reverse complement strand
AGTACTGATGTTAACTTGAAACTTCTAAGATGGAACTTGTTTATTTATAAAACATTTTTATCAAGTGTGCTTTTACAACTTCTAAAATTGTGTTTGTAATGACCATTTTTATGCCTTATTGTATAATTATTTAGCTTGCACAAACTATTACACAATCATTTGTGTGGTTTTACAATGGAAGACAACAATTAATGCACAATGGTTGAAATATTATTGCTATATTCCCTTTGAGTCATTGCTCACTATTGCTCTACATGATCATTATATTGATGCCTCATTTCTCACTGCTTATATGGGTTAACAGTCAAGAATTAGCCTTAAAATCCCTGCACTTGTTTACAACAAACTAGGAGTAAACTCCCGTAAAGAAATATCCGACAGTTTGTAGATAGTTTGGTACGGTAAAATGGCTGACACACAGATTGGTTTGGTTCATCATACATAAGTAGTTTGATTCTGTAAAAAAGAACTGTTTTTCCAGTTCAGTACTATTTTCTTACCGAACCAAACCACAAACAGTCCTAAAAGTGATAATTAACCTAATCTTGAATTTTTAAAAACGATAAACAAATGAGAACTAAAGAAATTCTTCTAAATTTGGGAGAACAAGACTTGTCCATATTTTACTATGAGTCATGTTCAGCCAGAAGAAACAAACTAATTTAAATTCTTCCAGCATTTAATACTTGTTACTACTTGCAAAGCAGTTTTATATGTATGGCTACAAAATGAGCTGAACTGTGTATCCATTGATATAGTGGCATTTTCTCTTGCTAGAAACAATGTTACAAGTTCATGACATTCACAGTGAGTGCAATGCAAAAGGAAAATAGAGACTCAATGCACTACTGATTGGAACATATATCTCAGAAAACATCTTTTCAATATGACAATTTTGGTTGTCCAGATGCATAATTTTCTCAGCATATGTTTCAACAGTATAAACAAATAACACTTTTGCATCAAATATTCAGTCTTAACCGAAACAAATCGAGAAAAGATACTTAAGGTAACATGGTAACTTCACATTAAAGGGAAAATATCAAAAACATGTGGACATGAGGTAACAACATGGCATAGAGAATCCTCAGCACAAAATCTAATGGGAAAGAATATTCACAGAAGAAGGTGCTGCTGCAGTAAGTCTCTTTCACATCCCAACATAGTTAGATACGTAGAAGATCAAATAGATATCTGATCAGTGATAATAAGCATAAGACTAGTGAGTTTTGATCATTTAGACCATCTTAAATATTACTAAAGCAAAAAAACAAACATGAGCAGAATGTATTAAAGTTTCCTGAAATATCTGGTAGACGGAAGAGCTCGTCCATAAAAGGAGAACTAAATATCAATCCAACATGTCATAGAAAGATAATAAGCATTAAAATAAAACCAGGGAAACCAATTAATTGTCTATTTCTCCAATTGTACCAAAGTTTTTCTTGTAAGGTACGATTAGACAATTCTTACTTTCTCCTTCAAAATCAATCTCCTCAATCACTTCAGTAGTTAAATCAAAACAAGCTATTTTACCATTTTTTTGACTTAAGAATATTTTACCCTTCATCCAAACATCAAAACACCGCTCAATACAAGACATAGGACCAAATTCAAAGAGTTTAGTCCATGATTCCTTGACACCAATTTCACCCAAAATTGATATGTTGAAAATCGTGTTACCATAACATCCTGTTATTAGTGCAATGTACCCATTCAATACCATCAAACTAGAACAAGATCCGGCATGCCAATCTACAGGTGTAGTGAAAAACACCTCATTGCTTAAGTTGAATGACACAACATAAAATGTTTTACGATCTGAAACCCCAAACCAATGGCACATCCCATTGAAGTACACATTAGTGATATAAGACTCAGGAACTGGCATATCAACAATGGGTCTTCTCCAAGAGTTGGTTCTTAGGCTATATATCTCCCAGAACGGGTCAGGTGTCATAGGCAAATCTTCTCTCCGAATACGACCATCTAATATAGGACGAAAACTTACATGTTGAATAACCTTGTAGTCATTTGTAACATGGTCATAACCAAATGCACGAAGATGAAAGTAAACGACAAAATTAGGTAGACACTCAGAAACCCTAGGAGGAATAACCTTATTTTCTCCAGTAGAAGGGTTCCAAAGTGCTACTTTGCTATGATCCACAAGGTCATATAAACAAAAAATGCCATTGATAGATGAACCTAAAACAAGATTAAAAGCACCATCAAATTGAGACGGCAGATCCAATTTGACCTCGTTCTCAAACTTGTCACCCGAAATCGAATAATACAAACTTGGAGGCACAGTCCAGATAAAGAGGAAAGACATATCATCATCATCATCATCATACGGTGAATGAGATTTGGTAACAAGATTGTTGCGGAACTTTTGAATGAAATTAGGGTTTTGAAATAAAAGAGACCATGATTTACGAACGCAAGTAAATCGTTTGAGAGACTTAATAGGGAGTTTAGAGAGAATACCGAATGCAATATCATCATGTATATAGTTGCTACTGCAACTAAATTTCTTCCGATTTGGAACCAATGCCATAGATTGATTGAAAGAGTTGTGTAACACTTGAACGAATGAAACGGGAAGCGGCAAAGCAAAGCTGAAAACCCCCCTCAAATGGAACGTGCCTACCACACACGTGAGATGGTAATATTTCTTTGTAAGAAAATCAATATTAATTTACAATACAACTAGCTATATAACCCGGGCTGGATTATAATTTGTATTTGAGAAAATAACCCGGGCTGGTCAATCTATTTTAGCCAACAATTTGGTTTAACTTGTTACTTTGCTTAATTCATATTTTTGTTTGTCTATTTTTTGTCAATTGATGTTTATGTTTTCAGATTTTTTTTTGGTAACTTGTGCTTAATTACATTAATATTAGTGATTATTAGATAGAATAAGAGTGAAAAGTTTTTCTAAGAGTTGCACATCATCACAATTCTAACTTAAAATTAGATAGTATAAAAGAGAGTGAGACTATTTTTTATCTAACTAATGTCATATCAACACGGTTCTAGCTTAGAAAAACATCCAAGCTTTCGAAATTCCAAAGACACATTCCAATATTAATATGCTTTGAAGATCATAGATCCATGTTCAACCTAAGACACTAACTAAAATGAATGCTTTTTAGTAACATTTCAATAAAAAATAATACCAAAGAATTCAAATTAAAACCTTGTTTCATTTTTTTTTCTTTTCATTCAATAAGAGCTCAAGTCTATTATACTTTGTTAAGAAAAAAATTATATTGTTGGATAATACTAATACTAATGATATAATAACTCAAGTCTATAATAACTTAAGTCTGTTATATTAATGTGGGACCAATATTGTTGGATTTTAATATAGCGAACAAATTTTGTGAGTGAAAATAAAGAGACCAAAACTATAATCAATCCTTTATTTTAGAATATTTACACCAATAATAAAAATTTAGTTATCTGCCATATCATGAATTTGGCTTTATTCCCAACTAACTATTGTATGCACATTTATTTCCCTATCAAAACAAATATTGAAACATTAACATTATGGTGAAAAAGTATTTCAAAAGAATTTAGATGCAAAGCTAAATTTGAGAGATCAACTTTCATGTAAAGACCATGAACAACCTAATTTCGAAAATATATTGCACCTCCAAAAAATTTCAACTATTTTTAAAAGGATTTTCAATAATAAATCATGAGAATAAAAAACTTTGATTCAACTATCAAAAAGGCCATCAACAAATAGTTGTGAAAAGGAAGAAAACTATTAAAATAAATAAATAGATATAAAAGTACATCTTAAAAATCCATAAGACATATAGCTTAGAGAAACCTTGCTCACATAAAAAATTGATCTTGTTAGTAATCACATCTCTCTCTATTGTTATGGATAAAACCTGGAAATAAAACTGCATTAATCTAACAAAATAATGTGATCTCTATATATAATCTTCTACGCTATATATGTGGCATATATGAACTTCTTTTTGAGAAAAGATATCAACTAATTTATGGACCAAAAATGTAAATCCAAACACAAAAAATAAAGAAAAAGAAGGTAAAAGGAGAACCATTGTAAGCTAGAACCGTGTTGAAAGAATATTAAAAGAATGAAAAGTCAGTCCTAACATTGTAACAACATTAAAATGATTATGTTATCCGAATAAATTCCATTTATTAGATTGAAAAGTCTAAAAATGATCATTTTAATTTTTCCAATAAAATCTTGCTCCATCTTATCTTATATATGCATGATTGCCCAACTCTACTACCATGATCATTTATACTTTTATGATAAATGGAATTTATTTCTCAATCTAATAAATGGAATTTATTTGGATAACATAATCATTTTAATGTTTTTACATTGTTAGGACTGACTTTTCATTCTTTCAAAAAACAAAAAAAAGGGACTGACTTTTCGGTATTTTTTTCGACAATTTGTTTAGCATACATATTTTTCTTTGAGGTATTATAGTAATTGTCAAAGAAACTCTTTGTTTTGTCCTTTCATTATGTGTGGTGGCAAAGTGGGAAGTTTCAATTTTTTAATAATGGGAATGTTAAGTTGTTAATAGTAGGAGAAGCTTTTTTAAATGTGCCACATAGGCATAATCCTAGCTCTAGAATGTGTCAAGCTTAGTTTACAAAGGTATATAATAATATAATAATAATGGATATTGTTGAATGGTTTATGCAGGAGTGGATAAACATTTTTATATTATGTTTTTCTTTTTGTGGATTTTTTTGTTTTTTCACATTATGCTACAAACTATTTTTTTTACATAATTTGTATAAATAATAAAAAAGACTACAAATTCTTTATAATGAAAACATAAAATATAGGGAAAAATAATTGTTTAATGATTCTTCTTTTTTTTCTTCTTCATGAAATATACATGCCAAACAAAACAATTTGATAAAGTTGAGAACAGTGACACGCATATCCATTAAAATGTTTTTTTCCACTAATATCTACTAAAATAGTGTTCCACTGTTTAATTAGAGCTTACATACCATTATAATAAGCACAAAGAACCGCATAATTATGTGTAAAGGTACATTTAAAGACTTCACTAATGAGCAAAGGATACACTCATACACCGAATTTGCAAAATAAATCTAAATACAAACGAACATGTATAAGATTACCTTGGGAGTTAGGTTAAAAGAGTTGAGAAGTATGCCGATAAGAAAAAGAAAGTTCAATCCTCTTCTCTAATATACAATAATATAGATCTATATATGAAAACCTTTTTCCTTCCTCTTTCCAAAAAATCTCCAATTTTACACTCCAATCAAAAGTGTAGCCACCTCTTTTCCTTTTCTCATCTGCAAATTCAATTTTTTTCAGTTAAAGCAACAACAAATTCAAATTTTAAACTTATACAATGAATATTCCTTAAAAAAGAATGAAACAATGACTATAACAATGAATATTCCTTAAAAAAGAAAGATACAATGACTATAAAAATGCATCATGGAGTCTATAAATTAGAGCTCAAAATAAAAACAATAAAGAAGGATAGGATTTGAGAGAAAAAAGAGAGGCTGAGTGAGCTCCCCATTGCTCCTGCTAGAACCGCCACTTCCTTATATATTCTCCCTGGCTCCTTCTGTTTAATAATGTCATTAGCTTTTCTCTTTTTTTTTTTTTTTTAACATTATATTTTCTCTTTTGTTCCTTTTAATTTAATTTTTGTCTTAACTTTGTATTAGAATTTGATCAGTTACGTGGATATTATGGTGAGATTTATTAATTATAGTATACTAATGTTGTTTATGAATAACGTATTCCTTAAAAAAAATTATTCCATAAAATTTAAATTAAAGCACAAAAACTTTTGGCCTTCAACCCTTCATCTAGAATAGAAATTTATTACAGGTGTTTCTTTGAAATATTATTACGGAAGGAAAAAAAAACTTAAGTTGGACACTAACTTTTCATATGCTGCAAAATTAGTGTTATTAATTAAGAAAATTTCATTAAAATCAAGTATTAATATTTCTATATACAGAATGACATCTTTCTATGGCTTATAGTTTACAATATTGAAGCATTTTGAGAGATGTCACATAGGCACAATCCAAACCTAAGATTAACTTAAGGTTCAATTACAAAGATATAAATAGATGGATAGATAGTAATAGTTTATTTAAATATTCAATAAGCATCTCATATTTTAAATCCATTCCATATATTGAAAGAAACTCAATCATTATTTTACATCAAACTTTTTTTTTATATCCAATATGATATTCTTTGGTTTTTGTGTGTATTTTCGAAATATGTATAAATTGTACTTCCTTTGTTCCAAAATATAAACAAAAATGGGTCAACATAAGTTGTTGTTGTATAATTATGTTGATCCATTTTTGCTTATATTTTCGAACATATGGAGTATAAGATAACAAAAATAAGAGTAATGACATATGAAAACCTCAAATTCACATATATTTATTCGACACAACATTTTCTGTCTATCACTTTATTCTCGTCACATGACTAACCTATTATATCTAACACATCATTGTTTCTATTTCTTTTTATAGTGTAAAATTGAGTTTTTAGTGTCTATAAAATATTTTCCAATAAACAATATGGTGTCACATACTTGTAATGTCACAAGGTGGGGCAGCACTTCAGTGCCTTTTGGGCGCCAAAGGCATGTGCCTTTGCCCCAATAAAAACCTGCCATGTGTCCTTCTTATTAAAAAAATTAAAATAATAAAAATTGGGTATTTGGAAGAGAGGAAAGAGAGAACGCTAAATGTAGAAGAAATTTAAAACGGCACATAACTCATACCTCAATCTCTGCAACTTCACTTCAACCTCCAACTACCATCAACAAGTACAACCGCTTCCGCCACTCTCTGACTCCGTCCTCCATCCTCCGTTGTAACGACCCAAATCGTTCTGCCTCTATGAAATTCACCTCCTCCCAGTTTGAATTACACGAGTTTTGTAAAGAATAGATTCAAGTTTTCAGTGTCTGTGAAAAAGTAGGGATTTGAATTGTTTAAATTGATTTGGGATTTGACATTGGAATTGGTTTAAATTGATTAGGGATACAGATCCCAGTTTCCGTTTATGTGAAGAAAATAAATTAGTGAAAATTGATTTAAATTGATTTATGATTTTTTTTAAGGAAAATTGATTTGTGATATAGATCCCAGTTTTTGTGAAAAAAATAGAGTTAAATATGTTTTCGGTCCCTATAAAATTGAGAACTTCTAAGTTTAGTCCTTACTTAATTTTAATAGCTTTTTTAGTCCCTACAAAAAAAAAATTCTAATTTTAGTCTCTGCTAAAACAAAGTTTGTTTAACTATCCTTAAACTTTTAAATTTTTTAACGATTTTTTTGAGACAAGGTTAGAACACTATGAAAGGTTCATTTATTAAAATTTAGAATTTTTTAACATAAAACGAATTAAAAATGAATTTTTCAAAACGACAAAAAGTTAAAGATAAAAGTAATAAAATATGGATGTAAAAATCAAATTTTGCGATAATGTTTTGTGGAGGAACTTTTAGTAATATTCTTAACATGTCTACAAAAAAATTGTTCAAAAACTTAAGACTTTAAGCATAAATTAAACAAATTTGAATTGAGCAGGGACTAATACCGAGTGCATAATTTTTTGTAGGGACTAAAAGAACTATTAAAATTAAGCAAGGATTAAACTTAAAAGGTCTCAATTTTATAGGGACTAATAACATATTTAACCCAAAAAAATATGTAGTTTTTTTTTTTTTTGCTAAGCCAGGAGATTGGACAGGCATCAGGGGGAAGCAACGACATCCCAACTAGGTTGGCACCCCGCAGAACCCCCATCCTATACTGCCAATCTCAGATAAAAATTTTATTAAAAAAAAGGGGGAAAAAGGTACATGAGGGAGGACTAGGCCAAAACCCTCAAAAAAGAAAACAGAAACAGAAAAGAAACAGAATACATAAAAAAAACATAAGACAAAAAAAATAACATCTAACTACGGCAACCTAGAACGAGGGAACCCGATCCGGTCCAAGAAGAAGTCAGTTTGAAGAGTCTGAGGCAACACCGAAAACCAAACCTTGCCTTGTATCGAATGACCCAAATTCGCTAGAAAGTCCGCACAAATATTACCCTCCCTAAAGATGTGAGAAGTGATAATCTGGATACCTTGGTTGCAAGCGTTGTGCCAACGATTACGAAGTAAAACCGGGACCAGAGACCGGTTTTTAAAGACCATCAGAGCACTTGTCGAGTCGCTCTCTAACTAAACATTCCTCCAACCGTGCTGATCTGCATACTCCAAAGCAAGAAGGAAAGCATACACCTCCGCATAAAAAATTGTAGAGTGGCCGATGTTACAGGCAAAAGCACCTAAAAGGGATCCAAGGGGATCACGGAACAGTCCGCCACACGCATCATGAGTACCAATCAAAGAGCCATCGGTATTCACTTTTATCCAGGGGGCCGAGGGGGCCTTCCAAGATACCATCAAAATATGACTGACACGGCGATTGTGAGGAGAAACCGAGAAAGCATCAAGAATATTTGCATCATAAGCAATACATTTACCAGTTGAGATATTGCCACTAAAACTAATAGTCGCATGAATACGCGCTTTTGTCAAATGAACAACAACTTTCAGATTAGTGAACCACAAAGAATTTCAAGTCAACCAAATATCATGAAGAGTGTGAACCAATGCTGCCAAATAAATGTCATGCATTTGGGAAGAACAGTTCAGTGGAATGGAACTGAACAATGTCTCAAACGAGACCAAATTAAAAGTAATATGTAACATACCTCCCAACCAAAGCCAAAGATTCGTTGCAAAAGAACAATGGAGAAATAAATGAGCAGATGTCTCATCTGTGCCCAGACAAAAACTACAAATCGAAACAATGATACAACCACGACGACGAAGGTTTTCGTCCGTGGGCATTTTTCCATGCATGATGCGCCATAGAATAAATGAATGAGAGGGAGGGATGCAAGATTTCCAAATAGCAGCAGCCCATGGTAAAGAAATAGCTGCTGGCTTCAGAAAATTAAAAGAGAGTTTCGAAGTTAATTTACCATCGGACGAGTGCAGCCAAACAAGAGCATCGGGCAAAGGGGCGGTTGGCAAAACCATGTTAGCAACACGGCTAGCCGCCTCTGGAACAGCCAGCGCTTCTGCTGGTAAAGAGTATGCGCCATCCATAATCACATTAGCCACCGAAGCTCGTAATTTTGTGTGAAGAGTTGGCGAGATATGTAGCAAGTCCACCAAATGAATACCGAGCCAATTATCAATATAGGATTCTTTGTTAGTAGGCAGTAAAAGATATGAAGATATGCAATAAGCATTCTTATGTTCGTTATAAGTTTATTGAATTTTACTGTTAAAAAAAAGGTTTATTGAATTTTTTTCTTGATTACAAATGATTTATAGGATAATTAGTTTACTATCAATTAAAAGTGTGGGGAAAAAGTTGAATAATTTCGAGGAAACTAATTTTCGATGATAACATAAAAGGTTAATTGTTCATGTAATATACATGAAGTTTGAGAAATGATCGTTTAAAAATAAAAACACATATTTTACTCAACTAATTTGAGATTCTTGATATTTTTGACCCTCAAATACATGCGAAGTCTAGAAATGTGTTTCAATGGTTGAATTTTTTATGATTTTTTGCTCGCATGTTCAGAAAATTAAAATATGGTTTTCCATAAAAATTAAGAATTTTCCATCAAGGGGAAGGTTAATTATGAATTTTTGTTCCCATAATTATGAATTTTTAAATAATTCATGATTAAATTGTCCCTCATTTAAAAAATCTAAAAATTAATGGTGAAGGGTCTTACGATATTCTAACACGCGTGAGTATATGTTTACTTGGAATCAGGATTTTGCTTCAGGTCGAAAGGGGATAGCAAAATCGAAAGTTGTAAAATCACCATCAAAATTGAATGATTTTACTCAACTACTTTTGTAGAATCGATATAGGATAGCAAAATCAAAAATTGTAAAATCGCAATCAATATCGATGAATTCTATCAAAACAAAAATAATGTTATATATATATATATATATATATATATATATATATTATAAATTACATATTGTCATAAATGACTCAAAGTTTAAAGTTCACAAAATACTTATACATAAATGACTCAATACAATATTCTTTAGTAGTCACAATAATACTAAACAACATAGACATAATACTTAAAGGCAAGTCCTAGATGCCTGACAAAATACTTGATCATAAGTGAGTAAGTGGCTATTAAGTTTCAAGGCAAAGACTAGATGCCTAACAAAATACTTAAAGACAAAGCCTAGATGAAATAATAAATCACGAAGAAATCACAAACTATATGGATTATCCCCCATCATATCAACATGTACATCTTCATCAATCTGGATTAAGAAGAAATGAAACTGGATGTACGGTGAAGAGGCAGTGTGGTGTGAATGAATAAAAAAATTGGTGTTTTATGTATTTATAAAATCAAGTCACGTGTAAAAATCAGGTGATTTTGCATGAATTTCACGATTTTGTGCGATTTTGATGCAATTTAACTAGGATCTGGCCTGTTTTGGAATCTTGCAATGGATTTGAATCGTTGAAGGTGAGTAAAGTCGTAAAATCCTGGATTTTGAGATTTAATTCGGGATTTTAACAACAATGTTTTGTTACACAATTTCCTAGAAACCCAAACATACGCTGAACTTAGAGAAGCGTCAATTCACTATGGTTTTTGCTGGATGTGTACCTTTCTCAGAAGAAGAATGAATTAAGCCACATTTTGGCTTTATTCAGTAGTGAAGGGAGGTAAAGAATGCTCTAGGGAGTTGGATTGCTGCAAGACCAGTAACTTTAGAAGATGTGAACGGTTCCATACCTTTCACCAACGCAGTAAAAGGTGGAGGGTATAACCGAACCTGTTGTGATACTGTGTTGCGCTATTCTTCTCATGAAGAAAATAATGCTCCTTGGGGAAGAAAAAGGGTGATGCAAGTGGTTCGCAATTTTCATAGTGTTCCACGGATGCAACAACGTCTCCTTGACGTCGATTTTTTGTCGTACCGATTGCATCGTAAGCATGCCTTCGTGTGTAGCACTGACGCAGAGCTTCCTAGGGAGGTTATTAATGATGCAACAAAAGTCTTTTAGTTTTTCTCCTTTTGAAGATAAGCATCGGCAATTTGTGAGGTTGAAGAGATACGATTTTCTTCGGGTTTATGGCATCCCTTTGCATGGCATTTTTATTTTTTCAATAAGTTGTTATTGGCCAATGACCAAAGGTACTTTTCTAAGGATACTTTTTCAACAAAGTATGCAATTTGCTACGACGAAATTTGAGCTAATTCACAGCTAATTTCTAACAAACGAAGGTAGCTAGAGTTATGCTACATGATACCTATTGAATTGGTCGTAGTATCGATTGAGAGACAAATTTGTTACGAAAATAATTAGTGAATCCATAGTTAATAAGAATAAAATCTTAGCAAATATCTAGTTATTTTACAGCAAATAGATATTCAAAATGTATTTTTCGTGGCGACATAACTACACCTTATCATAGCAATTTCGCAGCAAATTAAAGCAATTTCATAGCAAATCCACAGGTAAACTTTTTATGTTAGAGTTTATTTTCTTTTTGGTGATTTTATTTATTTTGTTTTTGAATAAATTAATATATTTAAAGCACTAGCAATCAATTAATAAACAACGTTAATTGAACACACCACAAGAAATCAAAAACAAGAATTGCATAGCAAATTTGGTCATACAATATTAATCAAATATGAAGCGATACAATAGATTTTTCATATTATAAAAGAGTTAAGCTTATATACATGAGATTCTTCATTTTAGAACCACAACCTAATTTGTCAAGAACAACAATTATGTTGGAAAAATAAAGGACATATCATTGTTTTAGTTATTATGTTGATTCAAAACATGAAATGCAATAAATCCAACTTGAAGCCGTTTCATACTACCTGTACAACAAAACCAAAGAGAAACCACAATGGTAGCATTAATATTAGGGGAAATTACATAGACATCCTATAAATTTTGCTTAAATGACACAAACCTCCCCTCTATTTTCATAAAACAAGAACCTCCTCTGCTACTAACTCTGTTTAGCTTCCATTAAAGTATAAACACTGCTTGACAAATATTTCACCTCCAATAACAAGCAGTGACCTAGGAACTTTTCTTCCCTGATTTTCAACTTGTGAATCTCACTAGTCAACAAAGAGATAACAAAAAAAAAAGGGAAATGATATTTGAACAACCACTTTTGACAACTTTTATGACAACTTTATCTCTCATACTCAAATTATCTTTTTACTTTCTCTCTCTATTGCTTTGGTTTTTGTGTCAACACATCATTTCCTTTGTAAAATCTTGGTTGTCACAAAAGTTGTCACATATATGGATGTCCAAATAACACAACTCAAAAAAAAAAAGCAAAAAATGGGGAAAATTGAAACACTAATAGGTCTGAAATTGGATTACTATTATGAATTAGTGATCACTCATGACATAAGATAAGGATCACTAGATGGACTTCAGCCTAGGCATGGCAATGGGGCGGGGTGGAGACGGGTTTTACCTTCCCCGTCCCCATACCTTACTCCTATATACTTACCTGTTACCCTACCCATACCTAGTGGGGAGGAGAAATCGAATCACATCCTTGTCCCCGACGGGTTCAGGTATCCCCACCCCGTCCCCGATGGGTTCGGGTATCCCCGCCCCATCCCCATCCCCGCAGTAAATAATTTTTTTAAATAAAAATAT
>Ga0315915_1007682_pt1 | contig 12824 bp, 6 predicted proteins | sample MpolbnodulesMG_FD_207738 | JGI IMG/M metagenome (GOLD analysis project Ga0315915, IMG submission 207738) | Medicago polymorpha root nodule microbial communities from Los Angeles, California, United States - branched nodules | ecosystem: Host-associated > Plants > Roots > Nodule | place: USA... | reverse complement strand
AATATTAAGTGATTCAGAATGCTAAAAAGACAAGGAATGTGAAAGGCAAAAGTGACGAAAATGTGTTACCAAGTTGCCCTGATGTCGGAACGTCGATGAGGGAATTGCAGGTAGTTACACAAATGCCAACAAAGATGTCGATAACTGCATAAATTACAATTACCCAGATATAAGATCAATCTATAGAAAACAATCAAATAAATGAGTGTAAACAGAAAACTAACCAGCAAAGATCTAAAAAAATCTCAAATTTTACAAATAAACAAAACACAAGGAATTGAAAGAAACAAGAAAATAGGACAACAAGAAAATGACACAAATTATTTGAGGAAGAATCCAGTTTGATCTTTAGCACTATTGGTGATAATAAATCTTTATTAGTAGCCAAAATGAGTCAAGGTAAACTAAAATGATTTTGTTGTCATTATAGAAGTACCTTTTAAATAAGCCACCCGTTGAAGCTGCAACGACCAATTTCGTTATAGCATACTTCGTTACTTCCTCTGCCACTGCAGATGCCTCATCATCTGATTCAATCACTACAACTTCTACATGTGCCTGTTTCAACAATAGTATAAGAATGCAGTTCCTAAAGTGCAGTATTTTTTCAAATTAATCTTCATGAAGAACAATATCTTACCTTTCTCTGCTCACATATTTTCTTAAAAGGTAGAGTCATTTGATTTGTCTCCCACTCTATTTCCTTTTTGTATGCAGCTGCTACATCGTCATGCACCTGTGAAATTGGGAGCAAATTTCCCACTGCAAGTACAAAAATGTTGAATTATCATAACTAGAAAATAATCTTGTAAAATCTTCCATTGTTGTATCATAACAAGCAGTTAATAAAATAATTTTGTTATATGGAAAATATTAGAGTTAACCATGTTTACCATTCCTATCATGCTGATAAGTGATAAATTTATACATGGCCAAAAACATATTCTACAGTTTTATCATTGTTGAGATCTTATTCCACACACGTTATTTCATACTTCCGATGTTCGGCCCTGAACATTTACGGCGCATGGAGTGTTACACATTGACTAGATATGTGACCTAAGTTGTGTTTATAAGGCTTGCACAGTTCTCCTCACCTGAAAAGTCGGTTTTCGTGAGGTTGAGTCATGTTAGCAAAAGTAAGGGAAACATAAAAGTTCCCTGACTTTGATACAGAATTCAAGACTGCCAATCATAAGTCATAACAGCCCTGGAATATGTTAGACCAGCAAACCTGGTTCTAAAGTAAACATATAAATAAACGCAAAAAACACAACAATTGATCATAGAGTTCTGCGGATTGTTCCTATGTCTTCGACGGTGATCAAACTTAGTTAACCAATTTCTTCAAGATACAAATGCAAGTTTTTGCAATTATCATAACACTTAAAAAGCCTATTAAATTTAACACAAAAGTGTTTTTCAAATTTTAACTGCATAAAATTGTTACTTTGTATCGTAAAAGAAAAACAAAAATTGTTAATTTGTTAAACACAATAAACAATCATATTACTTGGTGTGGGAACGCCAACTATACCGTCATGAACATGTATGAGCTTGAAGATAATCATTCCCTCTGGAACAAACTTGTTAAGTGCCCATTGTACAACATATTTGCTTTTCTTGTTACCCTTGAATAGTCAAAAGAGAAACACAAGAATCAAAAGGTAGACCTTTTTCTTCCAACCAGATTGAGCAAGTAGCTTCAAAGACTTTGAGCTGCCATTTCCCCCTGTAAATTTCCCCCACAACAAATTACAAATTCATAATATTGTTGAGAGAACCAAAATAGTTATTAATAATAAATTTCCAATTTGAATAATAGTTATTGATAATAAGGTTCCAATTTTCTAGAAATTAAAACAAAACTGTTGAAAGAAAATCAAGAAACAAGAGGGATAAAGAAGAAAAAACTTACGATTTTTCATTCTGTTTGGATTGTCTCTTTTTTCGGATGAAAGATGAAGTGAAGAAGCAGATCTGACCTGAGAGGCTGAAACTAGGGTTTAACCAAATTGGGAACGAATTTGAGGAAAGGAGAAAGGGGCCACACACAGTGAAGGAGATTAGGTTCAATTTGAGGGTTACATCTTCTTCTTCGCTTGGAGGTTTGAATCGGACATGAGAGAAGAAAGAAGGGACGATCGATTGAAGGTTTAGAACAACCGTGAGAGAAGAGAAGAACTTTTGGGATGGCCGACTGAAGGGACGATCGATTGAAGGTTTCACTTTTGGGATTTTTCGGATTCTGGACGGTGGGGTTTGTTTTTTCCTTCACAGATCTATAAGTCTTGAGAATTCAGGAGAGAGAAAAAGTTTAGTGTGTTATATGCTAAAAGAGCACTTTATTTCACTCCAAAAGTTGCAGCGGTTGGGATTACCAGTCGCAACACCCGCCTCAAATATACAATTGCGACCCTTATTAATGAACTGTCGCAAATTATGTGTTGCAAAATAACAAATTTCTTGTAGTGAATCCTATATAAAGACAAGGCTGCATGAATTACAAGTACACAAATACACAGATAACATAAACCTTACAATTCTAGCAATTTCAACCACAAAGGCGCAAACTCAGGGTGGATATAAGGGTGAAGGAAGTTCATCTGTTATACAGGCCAGAGCTCTCATCTTTCATTAATAAAGGGATTAAACTTTGGGTCATGATAGCACTAGTGTGCTTCATATTTAGTATGTGGAGTTTGAAAGTTTCTAAAATTTGAGGTTTGTGTTATTGTCTTTTCTGGTATTAATAACTTGTTAAACTTTTCCTCATATCTTTTAGCAGAAACATGATATAAAAAAGGGAGCAAATGAAGTGCATTTGACTCAATATTTAAATTACAAATCACAAATACAGAGAACAATGAAAGCGCAAACATAAAAACATGATATAAGAAGATTTCTATAATCGGTATAATTCCATCTGGCAAAAAAGTAAAGGACATGAATAAATACCATAAAAGAGGCCACATATGTTCTTCCGAAGCATGTAATGGAGGTCATGAAAGGATTCTTCCCAAGCCACTTGTCATTTCCTTAAGAACTCCAATTCTATTTTATAAAGAGGAAAAATGGAACATAAGGAAAATAGAGAAATGAAAATGACAAAGGAGCTGCAAATGAGTTAAGTCAAAAGCGGCTTGACAACCTCTTTCTACAGTTGATGAGCGCAACACTGATATGATAGAAGGTGGAAGAACAGATTGGGGATACATCCATGAATGCAAAACTTTGAAGCCCTGGGAACTTCTCATATTTTCGTTCCTGTAAGGACAGTGCAGGCAGGTTAACTGAGGCATGATACCATCATACCACACACAACTAACATATGTATCGTAGAATTAGGAAATAATAAAAGCTTTCAAAAAAAGAAAACAATGTGCAACAACGATATCTGATATTAAAGTAAGCATGAAATTTTCAGCAACACATTCAAAACACAGTATCTACTCAAAATTTGCTGAATCAACAAACTAAGTTAACAAGAAAAACACAATTTGTTGAATCAAGAACATGGCAACAGTTAAAATTTAAAGCAAACATAAAACTCAAAATCACTAATTGACAACAAATCATAAAACCCCCAAAATTAGAAACCCTAATATCCAAAATCACAACTTGGCAGTAAATCAATCAATATATAAAGATTGCTATGATGATTCATAACCTTGCAGCTGGGTTTCCACTGGGTGTTAATACAAGATTCTGTGAACAAAAAGAAACACAAATTGGATTCGGAAGAACATATTTGAATATATAGTGTGATTTAGGGTTTAATTTAATTAAAAAACAAAGATTTTAAACCCTAATCTCCAAATGATACAACAAATTGATCAAGGCATGAGAATTGAAAAAGGATGAAAATACCTTTGAATAGAGTTCTTCAGTGAGAGAGAGAACAGAGGGAAGTGAGAAAGCTTTTGGGTGTTTGGATGAAAGCTTCTAGGTTTTGATGGTAAAACAGATGAAAGATTCGATTGTTGAGTTGTTGTGGAAGAGAGAGATCTGAGTTGGGAAGCTTCGATGGTGAGGTTTTTTGTTTTTTTTGTGAGAGAGAAGCAGGCGTACTGAGAGAGTGAGAGGGAAGCTTATTGCAGTTCAAGCAGCAGTGCTTTTGTAGACAACAGTGCAATTTGTGAGGGCTTCTGCGTGGGAAGGCTCCTGGAAAATTGGAAACTTGGTCAAGACAGCAGGAACCTGGCAGGAGAATGGTCTATTCACATGATAGCTTTCACTTTTTGCAGTGGAATTTGAATTTGAGTTTCTCGCCTAGCAATTTCCCAGGGCTTTTGCGAGGGGTTACCCTTGGTAGGCTCTGTTCCAACCGGTTGCAATTTGCCAGGAGTTTCCCTGGCCTTACTCCTGGTAAATTTCCCAAGGGTTCATGCTCTTGGCATAATTCCCTGGCAAATTGCACTATTTCTTGTAGTGATTTTTGCCTAATTTGCGATGGATTTTAGCCGTCGCTAAATCCGAGTTTTCTAGTAGTGATTATATCATATACAATCGATTGTATCGAAGAGTATCCAATATTCCTAGACTAAAAAATCCAACTATATATATATCGATGTTATTTTCAACTTCCTTCTTTACACGTTTTAGGGCAGACGGAATAACAACATTAATTTCGCTGACTTGCTAGAGTTACTTGCTTCCCAAGGTGAGTGAGACTTCCTAACACCATGTACCACTTTTTATTTTTATTTTTATAGATAGTCTAAATGAAAATGGTAATTATGGTTATTAGAAACTCACAAACATAAATAGGTGAGTGAGACTTCCTAACCACTACAAGAAAATGGTGTTTTAGATTCAGCAGAAAAATGGATGCTAAAAGGCTAATTGTGGATGCTAACAACCTTTTAGCATCAGTATAGAGTCAAAAAAATTGACGACAGTAAAAGCTTGGATGCTAAACACTAGCATCCAACTGACGCTAAAATAGCATCTATAAAATGGACGCTAAAATTGAAGCTAAAGGCATATTAAAAGTATATATTATGCAGACGCTACTTAGCATCTATAAAAGTCGACGCTAAAAGTTAAGCAGAATTTAACATCAGCATGTGTGGATGCTAAAATTCTGTCAAAATTAGAGTTCGAAATTGTGGATGCTAAAATTAGTGTATGCATATAAATTTAGTTCAATTACACTAGTTAACCTGAATAGATATGACTATTTTGTTGGTTAACTACCCCTAATCAGACTTACAAAATAATGTTTAGGACTTAATAATATGATATTATAGAAATTAAAATAAGACATGAAACTGAGGCATCTAATTATAAAGAACACACATAATAAAGTCGTAACAATAAAATTAGTAGAAACTAAACATAATCCTAGAGTTAAATTAGTAGAAACTAAACATAATCCATAAAATTAGTATACAGAACATCTACCCCATAATCGAAGTCTTGCCTTTCCGTCCACCTCTTGCGTATCACTAGTAGAGTGGTCATCAATCTTCGTTAGCTTAGTCGGACGCTCCTGATAGTTATCCTGGTAAAAATAAACACAACTTATTCATATTGAAACAAATCACCAAGCACATGTATAATGCAGTTTTCATGCCTATTCCAAAAAGCAATACGCATGCAGTCTCAAATTACAATGCATGATGCAAATACCAGAATGCGACATAAATTTGCAGATATCGAGTGTAACATCCCATAATATGAAATAGGCTAGAATATCATTATAGGACATTTTTTTGATACTTAGATAATTAAATCTACAAAAAAAAAAACTTCACACATGTCGTTCAATCATCCTGGACATATTCAAACTTTACTATCACTAGTTCAAGATTTAGATAAATATGAGAGACATCATAATTTAGTTACAACGTACTTCAAATACATCATTCTTGATTAAAATTTAGTTCAAGACTTCTAGGGATATATACAAAACATAAGTTTGAAATCACTCATAGACGAAACAACATTCCAAAATGAAGTAACATTAAGAGGATTGCATTAACAAGTCTCCGATCCAACATGGTCAATTTGGAATATCCTTACTTCTTGGTAACTGAGAGTCTAAAAATAAACAAAGTGGGGTGAAACCTACTTGTCTCGGTGGATTTCTACTACACCATAAGAGGCCATAAATCATTAATCCTAAAATGGGTATATGACAATTTTCTATATAGTAACATGATAAAAAAAACTTCACATAATGATTAAAAAATAATTAAAGTTGAACAAACAATATTTATCTTGTCAATTTTACGGACAATATTGGATGTGAGACGTATCCAATATTGTCTCCTATGTCGGCAACGCGTTAGATTATAATAAATCAATACCCACCGACACTAATCTTACATTCAATCATTAACCTTGAATGTTTACTAACGGTCATAGTGCACCTTAATTAACTTGACACTACAATCGTTAAAATATTTACATTCTACAACAATAATTCATTATTCATTAATTTGTTACACCTGCCAAAACAGTTCAGAAAATTGACATGAGCATAGTATACACACTTCTATAACAGCAGACAGTTCTACTGCCATTCATTTTGCAAAGTACCTGTCAGATTCGAGTTTGTCTTAACTCAAAATAACGTGCTTCATAAGAATTTAGGGCATTCAAATATGATTACATACTCATTTTCAAATACAATTACTATATTTCACCTTAATATCCCTAATAATCAATAGTAACTTCTTAGCCGTACATGATTGTTCTTTTACCCACAATGTCCCTTGTCTTTTTAACTCTTCAAGGTAGTAAGGTACCTAAGTTGGTTGTTTAATTAACTTAAGTTATTCTATATAAATTCTAAGGTTCTACAAAATCAAAAACCCCTTAATAACTTTATTAAATTAGAATAATCTCATAATCTACATTACTAATTAGTGTCTTTTATAAAATGTTCAAATCAACATTTTTCCTTCCTATATGACCCTAAGGACCGAGTGCACAGTATGTGTGCATCAGTACTACTTTTTGTCCAAAACATAACTTTGCTGAAATTTCTATAATCAAAGCTTAAGAAACCCACCTCAAATTAGTTCCTCTTGATGCTCCAAGCCTCCAACTTCTACATTTAAAGCAAATTGTTTTACCCAAACATAAACAACCTAAAGAACCCATATACAATAAACATACAAAGATAAAAAATCATATATCCTATTAAATCAAAATATGAATGATGAATCTATATAATGGTGACATTGGGATCAAATTGTTTTTCCTATCAATTCATTTATTCAGAAATCGTACACAATAATCATAAAAAAATAAAAAACCTTCACCAAGTGTGCAAAGTTAGAATCCACGTATCATGACACACTTTTAAACCACCAAAATGTGCATCTTTTGAATGCATCTTCGTTTAGGCAGTAAAGAGAACTAACATTCTAACCACACCAACTTCCTTTGATGGATTAGATCATGAAAACATTGGCCTGAAAGGGGGTGAAACCAACAAAAACTTGATTACTGAGATACCCTTTAAGCCTAAACATTCAAAGTAGCATAAAAAAAATCAAAATTTAATAAATAAAGAAGTAGAAAAATTAAAAGGGTATTCTAAAAACATGATAGCCATCGATTTAAGAAAGAAGAACAGTGATTTTGGTTAAACAGAAGAAGAATTAAAAACCTGAAACTGTTGCTCAGAATTGGATTGAAACCATCGATTCGGTTGGCATCGATTTATTGGTAGCAAATGAAAACCATCGATTTTGAAGAGGACGGTGATTTTGGTTGAATGGAGTGGATTTGGGAAAGTGACTCTCAATGGTTTTTTCTTTTTGTTTATTGAAGAAATGAATTGTTGTAAGAAGAAAAAAGAAAATAAAATAGTGGTGGAGAAAAAGATTTTGAGAAGCGTGAAAAAATTTGTGGGAAAGAAGAAAAATGGGGGGAAATGAAATTTTGTAAAATAAATAAAAAAAAATAGAAATTGAAAAAAATGTGTACATTTTTTAGCATCTGTATTTATGGATGCTATTTGTAAAATTAAAAATTACAAAACTTTAGCATTAGTATTTATGGACGCTAAATTGAAAATGAAATTTTAAAAATATTGGCGTCAACAATATGTATTATAGAGTCCACAAGTCTGATGCTAAATTGCATAAAAAAAATGAATTGAAAAAAATGCTTTTGCATCAGAATTTTTGGACTCTAAACACGTAATATTAGCATCCGAAATAGTGTGAAGCTAAAATTTCTAAAGCTAAATGGTAATTTTCTTGTAGTGAACACCATGTACCACTTTTTATTTTTATTTAGTCTAACAATTTCGACACTTTAATCATATTGTTTCATTTGCATGTATGCAGGTGAATATTACTATGACCTGTCACAAATAAGTTTATAACATGTTTATATACGTGTATAATTGATGTGTTACTTTTAATATTACTATTAAAAGTTTTGATGTACTATCTTATTTGGAAATGGAGTTACTAATTATGGAATATTATATGATATTTTTAGTTACGTTTTTTTTTTATTTAATGGCAAACTACAAGTCAATTATAGGAATTGTCAATGGTTCGAAGAACTTTTTAAATTGTTTCATTTGAGTCGTGTAATTCAGTTTTATCATAAACCAGCAATTCTATAGGTGTTTTGAGTCTTTTTAATGAGAAATCATGTAAATCTACAAAACAATACATCACATGAAGGATCGAGGATATGAAGATTGAAGATCAATGGTTCTTAGAAGGTATTTGAATATATTACAAAGTAAAAAAAAATCATTTCAAGTTTCAAGGCATTGCAAGACGAAAGAATGCGCGAAAAAGGAGCGAAAACATTTTAGGTTTTATACTATGAATAGGGTTTGCAAAATTTTTAAGGGCATAAGTCTCACATGTGACTTCCATAGGCTTATTTTTTAGGTATGATATTTGGATAGCCTAATATAGTCTACTAGTATGTTTAAAAGTCTATTTCATATTAACATCTTTATATTAATAATGTGATATAAGTTTAAATAGATAAATAAGATTAAACTTCCATTTGATATTTAACATGAATTTTTAGAGAATTTGATTATATATTATATCATATATCAATTCTAGTTTTTAATAATACATTTAAAAATATGAATAATTGATGTACACTAATATGTTGAATTTATATTTACTTAAGTAGGCTAACCTGATAGGCCTAAGATATTTTTTTATTGCTTGTGATATATGTTTCTTTTTAGCTAAATGAGTTTCTAATAAAAAAGTCTAAGCCTTCTCTATTTAGTAAAAAAAGTCCAACCTACCTTGACTCGTCGTAGGTTAGTTTGTAAACCCTGTAGACCGGCTTGACCTATTCACATCTCTATGGAGAAGTAAGCAAACACTAACAATTGTTTTAGATGGGACTAGAACTCGGATTTTCTCAAACTATAGTATTCACTATTCAATAATGGGATTAATTATTGGTGTAAAATTATTTTTTTCTACTATTACCTCTGATTTATCATGTAGCAAGTTCAAGATTCGATCTTACTAATTTTTTCTCTCCTTATCAAATTAGCCACTTACATTTATCTATCCAAAAATAATAAATAATTCAATGAACAGATAATTAACGAGCAACTCATTTTACAAAGATTAGAAGTAGAACAACTTCTATGGTTTAATTAGTATTCAAATTTAATGTCTTACAATATCTCGAATAATATTACCTCTGGGGGAGGGAACATGCGGGAAAAATAGTAGAGCAACTCGCAATATTTGTTTTCTTGAACTTGAAATTTGCCTTTTTGTGAAATTGTCTTGGGTGTTGTTGTAGTTTGTAGGTGGAGTCTCCGTTAAGAGTACCACATCGGATAGGTGATGACTTGACAATGTGTTTATTAGTGGGTCAATCCTCACCTCACAAGCCGGTTTTGTGGGGTTGTGTTAGGCCCAACCACGTTTTTTAAGATGGTATCAGAGCCTCTCCAAGATCCATTGGGCCACCTGCTATCAGGTTTCCGTTATTGGGCTACCCACCATTTATGTCAACGAACCAAGACCAATAGTGCTGGTCGTGAGTGGGTGTGTCGTGGTTGGGCTTAACACAACCTCATAAAACTGACTTGTGAGATGAGGATTGCCCCCACTTATAAACACATTGTCAGATCATCTTCTATTCGATGTGGGACTCTTAACATAATATTATATATATGATTTGTAACATTGTAAACTTTAATTCACACAAATAATATATAGAATTATAGTTGCCAATAGCCGAACTTCCTAAACAAACAATTGTGTATTGTTTCATTGTTTTGAGATTTTTGTTTCAATTATTCTTCTTTTACTAGATGCTGTTTTAAAAAGTTGTATTGTGTTTGTTTATTTACCATAATGAAAATCATTACTTTATAAAAATAAAATTATCAATTTGTTTAAGATAAGCTACTCAAAATAATGGTTGATGTACATCTACCAATTCAAAACTTCAGTTTGTAACTTCTTAAATTTTACGGTGAAAAGAAAAAATAATCATGAGGTATAAGTGATTAAAAGCGGTTCCAAACACTCACTAAGTATTTTCCACATATTAAACTATTAGTGTAAATTACATTATCTTGCTTCTTTATGAATAAAGTTTAAAAATAATTATTAGTAATTATATATTTGGCAAGTTTTATTGGGGAGTTTCTGTGTGCATGATAATGAAACAGTAGGCTCTGAAACTTGATGCTTAAGTTATAGAAGAAGTCAACTTGAAAATTGTAAAATTTTGATTAATGGTGAAAGAAGAGCGCGGTTTGTACATTTCAATGGGCGTGATTATTTTTATTGATGAATAAAGGACTCATTTGAATCTCTCACAATTTTCTTATGAGTTAATTCAGCTTCCGACAAAAAATAATATAAAATATAAGCTGAAACACTTTTTAAAAATCATAAGTAGTATATATTTATGAAAATTCATGTAATCAATATTTTGGAAATTGATATGTTTGACTTTTTTAAAGAATAATTGTTTATTTTAAAATGTTTAAAGAGTGTTCTAGAGACACTCGTTAACAAGGCCTTATAAAATATACGGGGAACAAATTAGTTCAACTAATGGGGGAACTAGTTTGACACTTGTATAGCATAATGAACTAATTTAATAATATGTTTAAAAGTCTATTTCATAAGCAGATCTTTACGTAACTAATGTGATTCAAGTTTAAATAGACTACCAAGCTAATATATCAATAAGATCAAACTTCCTTTTGATATTTAACATGAATTTTTAGTGATTTTGTTTACATATTATATCATATATATCAATTATACTTTTTAATAATACATTTAAATATGTTCTTTCAAAAAAAAAATACATTTAAATATGTAAAAAAATTAATGTACTCTGATATGTTTATTTTATATTTACTTAAGTAGGCTGACCTGGTAGGCCTAATATGTTTTTTTTTATTCCTTGTGATATGTTCTTTTTAGCTAAATAAGTTTCTAATAAAAAAAGTCCTCGTGAGCTAAGTTCAGTTGGTTGGAACAATGTATAATATATGCAAGATTCGAGGTTCAAACCCCGACCACCACAAAAAAAAAGGTCTAAGCCTTCTCAATTTAATAAAAAAGTGCGACCTAACCTGACTTGTCCTAAGTTAGTTTGAAAATCTTGTATACCAGCTTGACCTATTTACATCTCTACCAAGAAGTAAGCAAACACTAACAATTGTTTTAGATAGGACTAGAACTCGAGTTTTCGCAAACTATGGTATTCACTATTCAATAATGGGATTAATGATTGGTGTAAAAAAAATTCTACTATTATCTCAATGATTTATTATGTAGAAGGTTCAGTATTCGATCTTACTAATTTTTTTTGTCATAACAAATTAGCCACTTACATTTGTCTATCCAAAAATTATAAATAATTCAATGAACACATAACTAACGAGCAACTCATTTTACAAAGATTAGAAGTAGAACAACTTCTATGGTTTAATTAGTTTTCAAATTTAATGTCTAACAATATCTAGTATAATATTACCTCTGTGGGAGGGAACATGCAGGAAAAATAGTAGACCAACTCGCAATATTTGTTTTCTTGAACTTGAAATGTGCCTTTTTGTGAAATTGTCTTGGGTGTTGTTGTAGTTTGTAGGTGGAGTATCCATGATATAAGTCAAAATGTCCACAATGGTATACGTAGGTGTAGTACCTCGCAATAAAAGTGTTCAGGTTCTACATTTTGTACTTACTATATAATAAATAAATGAATGGATGACTTTAATTTGATATGGTATTTGACATGGAATGTATGAGAAAGCAGAAAAAGAAATCTATGATTGTGTGTTGGTCCAAAAATAAGGAAAATAAATGCTTTGCACATGCATGCAAAATGCAATACAACAACTACTTTGACCAATAAAATCACCAAAATACCCTTAAGATGTACTTGTTGTCAAATATGCTGATTAAGTCAAAGTTCATGGAAAAATCACATCCTGTTTCCTTCCTTTGATTTTTCCTTAGGTGAATAACTGAATACTCCACACTACAAATGCTCAAAATTTCTTTCAACTAAAGAGTAATTAAATACATTAGTAACTAAAAAATTACTTGAACATAACTAAGCCCTAAAATTTGTTTAACTTTATCTTGAATATTTGAAATTTGACAAATAAACACTTGAACATGCAAACAAGAATGTCTAAACCAATACCAAAAAATTAATAACTAAGCTGTATAAGAGCCACTGCACTCTTATGCAGTCTAGGTTGCGACAATATTGTGTATTTTATTATGTTGTGGTCTATCCACAATTAGGCCACATCAGTCGTATTTGACTATGATTCTCTACAATATTGAAAATTGCAACGCGGCCATTATCGCGAAGAGATA
>Ga0315915_1007679_pt1 | contig 12826 bp, 3 predicted proteins | sample MpolbnodulesMG_FD_207738 | JGI IMG/M metagenome (GOLD analysis project Ga0315915, IMG submission 207738) | Medicago polymorpha root nodule microbial communities from Los Angeles, California, United States - branched nodules | ecosystem: Host-associated > Plants > Roots > Nodule | place: USA... | reverse complement strand
ATGTAATAGTTTTATTTGTTGTTTGTGTTAAACAAAAGTCACACAACAAACGTTTAAAAAATTACAAAGGCACTAATAGGAGTTGAGCCTTTTTTAATGAGCACAACACTTGTGTCTAGTGAAAAGGGATTATACTCCTACAATGTAATTAACCAATATAGTTTGGAGAGGTATTCACATTTACTGTCTCACATGAATCAAAGATAATTTCTTCCAATGAAATCCATGGAAAAAAAACTAAAACACAAAAGAAAGCTTAATGTGGTCTTTCTCCAAAAAAAACAAATTCAATTTTGATTGAACAAGAAAAATAATTATTTTCTCCTGTAAATGTTTGTATGTCAATTATTATGTTAATATTTTCTCCCTTGTCTATATTCAAACCATGATGCATTAGCTCCTTAACTTCTTTAATATCTCAATTGAACCAAGTGAGCTACCCATTTCACACACACAAAAAAAAAAATATAATTCACACAAAATACGGGTCTTAGCCCCTTTCTACAGGAAAAAAAAAACTTAATTGCACTTAAGCCTTAAAGAATTATGATTGAGCAAGCATTTTTGGCTCTCTATGTATCTCTCATTGTGATTTGGCATTTCTCATTCGAAGTTGGTTTTGTAAGAACAAGTTTGACCAAATATAAAAACTTATTATGGTATCAGAGTTCATCCACCTTTTATATTCACACATCAAGTCCAATAGTAGTGTTTAACGTGACAGGGTGTTATGGGAAAAAAATAAATCCCATATAAAAAATATATAACACTTTATAAAAGCTTATAAAGAGAGACATTCATCATCTTATTAGAATTTTTTTTAAGAATGAATTAGTCCCACTGTAATAACCTATTAGTGTCTTTCAAAAATAATAATAATAATAACCTATTAGTGGACTCCAACTCTCATACTCGCCTATCAGTGTGACTTTTCTTTAAAATTAAAAATTGAAAACTCCAAAAATGTCAATAAGTTAGAAATTCTAATTATAAATTTTATTCACTCTCAATTTTCGATTTGGATATTGACATTTTTTTTAAATTTTTTTTTAAGCAAACTGGAAAACCCTAGAAAATGCAGCTAATTTTAAACAAACTAGAAAACCCTAGAAAAAGCAGCTCCAATCAAGTCAACCCGAAGACAACCGGAACAGCATGAACAACATTTATTTGGAAATCTAAACATCACCAATGCCACGGCCAAGTTCAATAATCTAACGTACAAGATTATTTTTTTGGTTATTACATTAAGTTTACAAGATTATCATAGATACTTCGTCAAAAAATAAAAAAGATTATCATCTATAGACATAGATAGATACTTGATGGAGAGAGTTCATGAAAAGGAAATTAACTTTGACATTTTATTCATGCCCTGAAAAGACTATAATCATACCGACAGTACAGTCCCATTATATATTGTCACCTGTTCAAAAATATGGAAAGATTACCCTCTTGCATTGGTATTGTAGTGATAGTTTTGACTTTGAAGTATGCTCCTCTTAAACTTTTTAATTTGATTCTTTTTTACATTAATTTTAATAGGTTAGTTTGCCTTCTTCAAAATCAAAATCAAAATCAAGCTTAACGTAATTTTTCTCTTGATTTTTGTTCGAATTCAATTGAACATACAAATAAAATGATTCGAATTTGCACGAAAAACATGGTCCTTGGCCCCTCTTCTACCCAAAACAAGCCTAATTGCACTTTACCCAAAAATACGAAGATTTAGTGATTTCATGCTCCCATATTTTTGCTCAATTTTGACCCTTGTATTTTCTCTCTTTGTGATTTGGTAGTTTTCATCCCAATTTTTGTATGAAATTTATGTTGAGGTGGCATTATTTAATACTGTCTTGGACTCCAACTCTTATAGCAAATATAACTGTTCTTTAAAATTAAAAACTCCAAAATGTCAATAAGATGCTGCATTAATAAATGTTGTCACATTGGTAAAAAGAAATGTTGTCACATTAGAGTTAAATTTAGAGAAAATTGTTGAGCTTTGTAATGCCGGTTTGTGACCTAAGTAAGATCGTTAAAATGCTGAAAGAGGTCTTTTGACGTGTGCCAAATTATTATTATTTTTTTTAGGGAAAATTGGAAAGGAGACTACAAAATCACAAAGGAGGAAATCACAAAACAATGGAAAGTCAAAATGGCTTAACCACAATGCTTAGATATCAAAGTGCAATCAAGTAGAAAAAGAAAAGAAATGACAAGAGATAACACATGCAAAATACATATAGATCAGATTTGCGAAGTTCTGTAGCAGTCCGAATAAATCTCGATTTTGTTTTATTTTTTTACCGAAACGCGCAAAATCACAATTGATGCTCTGCCAGCAACCACATTTAAGTGCAGTTGAGCTAGTGGTACTTAACTGCAGTCAAAAAGAGTGAACGGTAGTTAACTACCGCCAGAGGCCAAAAACATATTTTTCATGTGTTTTTAGAAGGAAAAAAAAACACATGTAAGAAAAATAATTTTCCTATTCCAATTTTTATATGAAATTTATGTTGAGGTAACATTATTTAGCATGGTCTTAGACTCCAATTCTTATCGTAAAATAAGTGTACACTGACATAGTATACTAATTAAATTCTTATTTCTAAAAATAAGGTGCTGTTTTTATTAGCTACATATAAAAACTTTGAGTACTTCTATGATTAGTCCCCATTCTTCATGATATATTTAAATGTAATAGTTTTATTTGTTGTTTGTGTTAAACAAAAGTCACAAAATAAACGTTTAAAAAATTACGAAGGCACTGATAGGAGTTGGGTCTTTTTTTATGAGCTCAAGTACTTGTGTCTGGTGAAAAGGAATACACTCCCACAATGTAATAAATCAATATAGTTTAAATAGGTATTAACATTCACTGTGTCACACGAGTTGAAGAGAATTTCCTCCAATGAAATCCATGGAAAAAAAAACTAAAACACAAAAGAAAGCTTAATGTGGTCTTTCTCCAAAAACATATTTCAATTTTGATAGAACAAGAAAAAAAGTATTTTTAATGACAAATGTTAGTATGTTAATTGTTATATTAATATTTTCTCTCTTGTCTATATTCAGTCCATGAACCTTTAACTCATTAACTCCTTTAATCTCTTGGTTGAACCCAATGAACTACCCATCTCACACACACAAATAAAAATAAAGATTAACGTACAAGATTATTTTTTTGTTTATTACATAACTTACAAGATTATGATAGATACTTTGTCAAAAAATAAAAAAGATTATCATAGATACTTGATGGAGAAAGTTCATGAAAAGGAAATTAAGTTTGACATTTTATTCATGCCCTTAAAAAGACTATAATCATACCAACACAACCCCATGATTTATTGTCACCTGTTCAATAATATTAAAAGATTATTTACTTGTGTTGGTTTCAATTTTGAAGTGTGCTTCACTCAAAAGTATGGATATTTGATTATTTCCGATGTTAATTTTAGTAGGTTAGTTTGGTTTCTTCAAAAGAAAAATCAAGTTTAACGTGACTTTTCTCTTGATTTTTGTTCGAATTCAATTGAACATACAAATAAAATGATTAGAATTTGCTAAAAAACATGGTCCTCTGCCCCTCTTCTACCCAAATTAAAACAAGCCTAATTGCACTTGACCCAAAAATACAAAGATTTAGTTATTTCATCGCAATTTTTCTATGAAATTTATGTTGAGGTGGCATTAGTTAGCATTGTCTTGAGAATAATGCTAAACATAGCGGCAAATTCCCCCACGAATTCTTCACGACCGTATAATACCACCTGCATTTTATTCCACTAAATCAGGGATTATTATATTTATAAAGCAGGTTAGCCGCGTTCTTTTAAAGCACAAATACACTTCGTGAAGTTTTCGGAAAAAGATTTGTCGTTGTAAATAGCAGCGTTGTTGTCTTGAACTCCAACTCTTATCGCAAATGTAACCGTTCTTTAAAATTAAAAACTCCAAAATAAAATGTCAATAAGATGCTACATTAATAAATGTTGTCACATTATGGTGAAATTTAGAGAAAATTGTCAAATTTTGAAAAGTAGGATTCTGACCTAAGTGAGAGCGTTAAAATGTTGAAAGAGGTCATTTGATGTGTGTCAAAATATTTATTTTTTTATAGAGAAAATTGAAAAGGAGACTACAAAATCACAAAGGAGGAAAACATATATGGGTCATAATAGACAAAACAATGGAAAGTCAAAATCGCACAACCACAATGCTTAGAGATCAAATTGCAATCAAGTAGAAGAAGAAAAGAAATGGCAAGAGATAACACATGCAGCACCAAAGAGCTTCATAAAAAGGAAAATAGTTATAACATTTTATTCATTCTCCTAAAAGGCTATAATCATATATACCGACACCGTCCCATTATTTATTGTCTCTTGTTCAAAATTATCAAAAGATACTTTCCATTGTTGCGTGACTGTCATGTTGTCCAACCCATATGGCAGCAACTTGGTTTTAGATTCCACAGGGATCATTCTCAAAATCATTGCATGCAATGGATGCATCAGTTTTTGAAACTAAGTGGTGATCATGTGATTGATTGGTAAGAGGTATTTGACTTTGGGAGAGTAGTCACTTTAGTCCCTGAATAGGAAAGAAGTCGTCATTGTAATTCCTGAATGCAGATAAATTGCAAAATAGTCCTTGAATGTAGACTATGTTAGTCAATTTAGTCTCTGAATGTATGCTCAGTTAGTCACTTTAGTCCTTGAAATTGACCAACAGAGTCTACATTCAGGGACTGTTTTGCATTTCTCTGCATTCAGGGACTAAAGTGACTATTCATTTCCCGTTCAGGGACTAAAGTGACTAATTTCCCATTTGACTTTTATTAGTGTTACTATATGTGGTACATTAGGTTATATAGAAACCAAATGATTTTCTCGGGGAAAAGATTTGAGGTGCATGCAACAACAATTATAAATCTTTTTCTGATAAATTTGCAATGCAGTTAGGCATGGTAATGGGGTGGGGTGGGGACGGGTATTGTCATTCCCATCCCCATCGTTTACTCCCATATACTTATCCGTTACCCTACCTATATTTAACGGGGATGAGAAATTGAATCTCATCCCCGTCCCCAATGGGTTCGGGTATTCCCGCCCCATCCCCGTCCTAGAGTGAATCAATTTTTTAATAAAAAAAGAGTTTTTTTAAGCTTCAATGGTAATTTTGTAATGTATTATCCAACGATTTGCGTTCATTTTAACATTTACTTATCTAATAATTCGGTTGCTCCTTTAACTATCAATGAAAGTTCTTATATCATGACAATTATCAAACCAAATAACATGACATATCATTATCAACCCCCTCAACAAAAACAAATCGGGGTGGGTTCATATATCCATGTTACCCGTCTCGTACCCGTATTTTGAAATCGGGGAAAACCTAAACTCATACCCAAACCCAGTCAAATCGGGGAAAATCCGTCAAATCGAGGGTTGGTTTGGGCGGGTATCCATGGGAACGAGTTTTGTTGCCATGTCTAAATGTAGTTTACCCTCACATGATTCATAATCATTCTGTAGAGATGACTGGTTAGATTTTCCAACGAGACTGGATAAAATGCAACACGGATGGAGTGTTGGTTAGAAATGACCATTACGCCGCTTGTGGACCCTAAACCTTATTTGAGATGAATCGGGAGCGTAGTGTTACATATATTAAATAATATATAAATAAATATTAATATGTAATTCTTATGTAATAGATTAGTAATAATATATTGTTATGTATATTAGTAGTTAGTATTATATATTAGTAGTTAGTAGTTTTACGGAGTTAGGAAATTATGGTTAAGAAATTAACTACCTCTTCTACTCTATAAATATATATTGTATGTGTAAGTAAGATATATGAATAAAGAAATAATGAAATTCTAGTATTAATTCCTAATTTCTATCGATGGCGCTTTCATCTTCAAATTCTTATTCATCTTCAAACCTTATTTCTTCTTCACACTCCATTCGAGGCGGTTTTTATATAAATTTAGGCAGTTTTGTCTGGTGCTTATGGCAGAGATGTGGGACATTCTAACAGTAATTCTGATATATTGACAAACGAAATCGACATCGAGTTGAACTGTGCGATTTCGGTAGAGCTTATTAATAAAGGATGACCCCCAACCCATCCTTGTGCTTCTATTGTCTCTCTTGTGAACCGCCTTAGGATGAGAATTTGACGGGTCTCTATCAATAACAACATTTATAGGCAGGCGAACAAGGTTGCTGACTGGTTTACGAGTTTTCTTTCATCTCTACTTACGGATATCCATTATCGTAATCGTCTTCCATCAAGTTGTGTTAACCTGTTATGGCAGGACTACGTTGATGTTTTCTTTAATCGATGCGTCGGTTTGTAGTTTGGCGTAAGGGCCTTCATCTTAATACAAATAAAAGATAGTCCCACACAATTAATAATTAAGGTGACATTGTTTCTATGTATTTTGATTTTTGGTTATCAAAATTGAAGCATTAATTTCTTTTACCAAAATTGAAGATTTTATTTTAAAATATTTAATTAAAATTAATATTAAAATATTAAAACTTTAGAAATTTTCACTTTTTATTTAAATCTTTTAGTCCAACATATTTCAACAAGAGGAATAATACTTGAACCACAAAAAATTGAAAACTTTTGAGACAATCATATAAAATACACCAATACAAAGATTAATTTGATTGAAAGATAAGAAATACAAAATTATTATTAAATGACAATCATATAAAAATATGAATCACACATCCTTTAAATTGTTGAATTAACTTTCGAAAATTGCTCTTCTCCTTTTTAAAATTCTCCATTCTCTTAATTCAGCTTGAGTTAACTTACACTCAACATTTTTCAACGTGAGTTAACTAACAGTGATACTTTTAAGATCGATTGAACCGACTTAATAAGTGATTGAACCGGTCTTAAAAATGTCAATGAATTAACTCATGTTAAAAAATGTCGAACTTAAGTTAATTCACGTGAAAAATACTGAAACTGAGTTAACTCACGTTGAGTTAAAAAATGATAAACACTGAAGAGAGAACAACAATTTTCTTAACTTTCTCTCTAATAATTATTCGATCTTTTTTCACTAGCAGGAGGATGGGCCTAAACTCCACTACAAGTTTCTCCTTTTTGTTGGGTCCAATATTTCAACTATTCAATCTCCATTAACAACTTGTACAGCCGCAAAAATTGAGTGAAGCAATACCAGAGAAAAAGAGATAAAAACGACAAGTGGAGAAACTGTAGACAGAGATACAATGTTCTTAGAATCCACAGGAGTAAAGAACCAGAAAAGGGAATGGGCCCTAAAATGTCTGGCCAGCAGTGTTAGCAACAGTATTTCTTAGAACGCGACATTTTTCTAGTATTTTCTCTAACATTTGTTTTTTTACTGAATGAAATAGATATGGGTCAACCATTTTTAAATTCATCCAATAAAAAATAAACGTTAAAGATAGTGTCTTTCTTGTAATGGTGGCCGAGGTTTGAACCCCGGACCTTACATATATTATGTATCGTCCAGGACTAAAGATAATGTCTTTACTGTTGAATACACAATTTTCAAAAATAATTTTATCTTTTTATTAGCATTTTCCTTTTCTTAATCACTGTTCCTTAAAAAAAATCTTAACCATCATGATTTTTTTTCTTCTTACAACAGTGATAGCAGCAGGTATTTATCATGGCATGCATGCATGTGCATGTACTTGCAATAGTAGTTTTTCCTAATTCCTAAAGATTTCTAAAAATGTTCACTTAAGACATTATTTTCAATACTTCTACCTTATTGAATGAAGCTTATATAAGGCATAGTTTTATGTTCAATCTATTCTATAAATAGTTTGGAATTTTTCTTCATATAACAAGAAGACACTACATAATGCTAGTCTTAAAAAAGAAAAAGACACACTATACTGCGTTTTGTTATAGATTTCATTTACCTTTTTGTTAGAGAAAAGTGTATGTATTGGAAGAGAAAATGAGGTAGTGTAGTTGCATGGATGCACGTGCTGTGACGGTAACAATGCCGACAGACACTGCATTCTCTCACCTGAGCTTTCACTTCTTTTTCGTACATATGCAATTCTATGTTTGATAGTAACATATTAACCTACGGGGTTCCACCGCCGACGATGTGTCTCTTCCTCGTCACTTCAAACCCCAATGTCCATATAATTGAAAATATATTAAGATACGTTAATGAGTCCCACTTTGAAAGAAAAATTGTTTGAAATAAGTGTTTTATAAGTTAATGATGTTCCAAGTCGATTATGTAAGGATGAGTTACATCAAATACGAAATATGATATGGTATTGTAGTCTCTGTCAAAATCTGTTAGGTCATCTGCTATCAAGTTTTATTAATCGGGTTATCCATTATTTATATCCACACACCAAACTTATATATAATGTTGAATGTGGTCGAGTGTGCTAGAGTTTCAGGATGAAAGATGGTCTAAACAATTGTTTATAATTGATGGTAATTTTCGACTCACAAACCGACCGATTTTATGAAGTTGTGTTAGAGTCAACCACATGTTTACAAGTTAGAGTAATTCTCATTTCACAAACCAATTTTATGGAGTTGTATTAGAATCAACCATATATTCTAAAATGAAATCCTCGTCTAAGATCTAGTACATTATATCCCTATCAAATTTTTCGACATATCGAGTTGAGTCAATATAAAATAAAATGGTGATGTTGACAAAAAAAAATGGTGATGCAATATTACGAAGTTAAAGACAAAGAAATGTTGATTAAGTTGAAGTCAAATGTTTCCTTTGGAAGCAATAAGCAATTATTATAAATGGAAAAAGACATTGGTCAAAGAAAATAAAAAGGGTTGCGGTGTTGTGTGCGGCGGTGTGTGGTTGTTGTTGGATGTTGTTTTGTCTCAAAGTTTATGAGTTGTATATGTGGCCAGTAACCACGTCTTTCAAAAATTTTCTGTTCTTTCCACCCAAAGACAAAATATGTCCTTTTTTTCGACAAAGTATCCCTGCATTCTTATGACAATTCTCAACACAAATAGCTGTTCAAACCTTTATAATAGGCAACTCTCTTGTTAGTTCATTGATCTATTTAAATGTTGATCACATTATTTATTTAAAGATGTTTATATTAAATATGTTTTTAAACAATCAAATTAATGTGTCATATCAGAATTTCAGAAGGTAAGACTCAGATTTAAGAAATAAGACTCTGACAATTGCAAGTCATATTTAAGCCTTAAAATTTTTGACAGATCAGACTTAAACTTTGCAAAGCCTAACTCAGTCTAACTACTCAGATCTAAAAATTAGATTGTGACAAATCGCAGGCCATATTTAGGCCTTAAAATTTTTGACAGATCAGACTTAAACTTTACAAAACCTAACTCAATCTAACTTATTCTCACGCATATATGTAAGGCACGTAAAATCATTCCTTACTATAGTAATCAAAATCCACTCCCTCAATAGCAAAAATATAGATATAGAATGGTGATAATGCATGATTCTTGCAATCTATGCAGAGTTGTTATCACGATTGGGTTGACGTACACTCATCGCCCCGTTTGAAAATAAGCGACTTAGCTGGCTGTTTTATAAATATTAATGCATGATTTGACCTTTAATATATTTAATTGTTTTTTAGAATAAATATATTAAAAAATTAATATTTTGAAGATATTTTGCATATTTTTGACTAATCTTTGAAAATATTCAAAGATCAGTAATAAGTAAAACCAAAGCGGATGAAAACCAACCATCATCTAACGTTAAAAAAATATCTGACGGTAGAAAAGCATTCGTGATATTTTATGAAAGACAAATTCGTTGCATTTATCTTTGAAAATTGCTAAAATTTTCGCGTAATATACACGATTTCCTATTTGAGACAGCTTCTCTCTCTTTTTAATGCAATTGCTCTGCCTTTTGCTTTTAATTTTTTTAATTAAAAAAATTGCTTCAAAACAAAATCAAAGCATATATTATATATTAAATATATCAACACTAATAAAATTAAATAAGATTTAGAATATAGATTCCCTCAAAAAAAAAAGATTTAGAATATAGATGTGTCTAATATGCGCGCACCTCTCAAAAATAAGCTAAAGGTGAACCTTTACCATTTCTAAAAAAAAAAATTGAGAATGAAAATACCATTTTATCAAAACTTACAAAATATTTATGCACGGTTTGGTTCGAAATTGAAAATCAAACTAAAATTTGATCTGATTTAAACAATTTTCACAAAAGAACACATTTAATAATATTACATTTTCTATGGTTTTTGATTTTTTATTTTTTTTATCTTTTTGTGTTTTTACTTTTAATTTATTTGAATTTCAAGACCGATCATCACTGCCTTATCCGTAAAACCAAATAAATTACTACCATTTTTTTCTTTCCATTTTTTCATTACAACAAAATACTATATATTATTATTTTTACTTGAAAATTCTTGAAATCAAGGAAAAAGGCAATCACAATTCCAAGAGAGAGGGAATAAAACATGATGAGATTTAAGAGGCACTTGAGACACTTGAGAGGCATTTGAGAGAAGCACGATGCCATGAATTATGAAGCAAAAGCAAGTGTGGTAGTGCCATATAGCATTACTCTTTATCTTTTTCCTTAAGCAAATTTCGGTTATTTGACACAATATTAAAGCTCGAGATATGAAGATTCTAATTTTGCAACCTATATTTGGAAATTTCGAATTAACTAAATATGAACATTAATACATTGAAATTGATGGACCAGCTATATATATGCTTGAAGTTGATGAGCCTTGAATGTGTCACCTTTCTTAAGAACTGAAAACCTGAAAAACCGTATTTTGGACCACAATGAAAGTGAGACTTACATAGAAACGTCTTCCATGGTTAATAATTGCTCACAAATCAAAAGAAGAAGCTGAAAAATTAAAGAAGGGCGTTGGGAACAAAGATCTACACATCTCTATTGCATTAATTTTATACTTCCATTTTTTTATGAAACTAATTTAAACCACCGCAAATAGTATGAAGAAGTGTCTTCAAAAGAAACCAAAAATAAGTGTAACTTTAAAAATTAATACTATATATATATTAAAAGACTTTAGGTTTAATTCCTAAACCAACCATGGGACATTAAGTTATTAGTACCCTTTCAACTAACAAGATCCCAAACAAATTACTGAAACTCCTACAAAAAAACAACTACGGTACGTCTAGAAAATTTTATTGATAAATATTTAAATTTAATATTTGAACCCATTCTTGCATTTGTTTTTTTCCTATTGAAATGAAATGTGATAAGAGAAAGTTGGAGAAGAAATGATTGATGAAAATATTAAATTTGACACCTAACTAGCAAGTATCAGTTAATCAATCATATATGAAAGAGAATTTGCTTGCACCAAATAATTTCATATTGAGATATCTTTTCTTATGTCCTATATGTTACTATTGGAGCCTACTTGTCTTATAATGTCTGTTTATATCAGATTTTGTGTAGCACATGAATCCTGCCAAATATTTGCCACTACGTTCTTATTTTGTGAAGATATATAAAGTTGATGGTTGTTTAGTTACAGTATCAAATAAAATATGAAGAATATTTTTGAAGTGAAAGAATCAAAGGAGGAATTTTTTTAGTAGAGATCGTCTCCATTTCTTAAAAGAATTGATAATATCTATTATTATAATTTTGGTGTATAAATATCTAATTAATGTGACATTCTAGAAATATGTGCATTTATATTACTCCCTCCGGTCTTAATTACTCCCTCCGTTTTTAAATATAAACAAATTTTACTATTTAGGTCCATTCAATTAATGATGTATGTAGTCCATGTTATGAACTACATACATCATTAATTGAATGTACCTAAAAAGTAAAATTTGTTTATATTTAGAAATGGAGGAAGTATAAGAGAAAGTTTGGTCAACAAAAGTTTATGTATCTGGACTGAATTTTGAACTGGATACATCAACTTATGTTGACTCAATATTCTCCTATAAATAGGACCGGAGAGAGTATCTATTTAATCCAAAACTATAGTAATGAATATTGGAAAATAAAGACGATCTCAACTCGATTTTTTTTAAGCAGATTAGTAGTTTATAGATTCTGTGCTTGCTGAAATTAATTATGAGAGCCAAGTGCTAGTTAACAATTAGTAGGTCAGACTGTGATATCTCAAGCATCTTGAAATGATTTATAATTATTTTCTAATTGCTAATTAAAGCAAATCATGCTGATTTTGGTCATTTGGAGCGCTTACAACGGAATGCAGAAGCATGTGACCATGGAATCTCATTGATTCATCATCCTCTAGGAAACTTGGTTCAACATAATCACATGAATATTTAAAGAAAACATTGGTCGTACATCTAAATCATGGAAGAGAAAACAGTAGTCATAGATCTAAATATTCATATGATTTGCATTGATTTGTTATAATCTCTTTGTCTCGTTTTAAGTGTAATGTAAAGTTCATTATGCAATTTTTTAAGAAAATTCTGGAGGGTAATAGTTTTTTATGATAAAATTATTTTTATTGACTAACATACCTTTATTAAAATTATTTTTGTATGTAGATTAAGAAACACTGGACCACAAAATTAACAAAAAAATATTGATACTTAAAATGATAAATAATATGAGATTTTTTTTTCTTCCAAATGTTACACTTAAAACATCTCCGATGGTCATTTTATTGGAACCTACTAAGAGTTTCATGCACTATACTAAAAATTGACCCCTCAATGTGACGTGGTACTTATGGAACTCATACCTATTTTGCTCAAATAGTAAAATAAATTATACAACTCATAA
>Ga0315915_1007677_pt1 | contig 12827 bp, 8 predicted proteins | sample MpolbnodulesMG_FD_207738 | JGI IMG/M metagenome (GOLD analysis project Ga0315915, IMG submission 207738) | Medicago polymorpha root nodule microbial communities from Los Angeles, California, United States - branched nodules | ecosystem: Host-associated > Plants > Roots > Nodule | place: USA... | reverse complement strand
AACATACAAGAACATAACGATTGATTACGATTTCGTCATTAGGGTCTACGTCTCTGACAATGGAGTGATCGACGTAATTTTCTATTATGCAATGAATTAGGGTTACATAGCACAAAGCTTTATTTAAATACCGTGATAAACTTAACAAGTTTATAGGTAAACCATATTTTGGAGTATAAGAATTTTGAAATTGTTGCTACATATATGCAATGTTTTCATCACTCGTCTGCCCCATTCTTGTTGCATTTCAAGTCTTTCATTATGCTACTTGTTATGATCAGAAGTACTCCCTCCGGTTCTAAATATAAGAGAAGAATTTCTTTTTAAGTCCATACAAGCTATAATACGAACTAAATACATTATGAGGACCGGGGAGCACCTTTTTCGCAAATTTTGGCATATATATGTATGCTAATGCATCTTGGTTGTGCCGTATATGTATTACCATGTATACTGGCTTCTTTGCACTTAATTTAGACATACATTTGGTTCAAGGGGAATGGAGGGTGGATCTTTTAAACCCTTATGTTTTGTTCAATATTTTTCGAAGGGATGAAAAAAAAAATCCCTTGTAATCAATTTTGATTCTACTCTAAAAATTAGAGATTTTGGGGGGAGGGTGGAAAATTTCCCTCCATCCCCTCCACTCGTTTTCTCTCTATTAAAGGCCTGTTTAGTTTGAAGATAGTGAGAGTGAAACAAACATTCTTAAAACAATTTTCGCTCCAACTAAATAATTGATGTATCGAGGGGTGAGGAGTTGAGTGAATCAAAACAGCATACTTTTTGTATATAAAAGCAAAATTGTATACTGACTAGAGAATCACCACCACCTTGGATCACTAACAATGAGCACAGCTATCTAAATTTGACCGAACTTTGCAGGGGCATCTAATTACAAAAATGATGATAATCAGTGAGGATACAATCTGATATGGAAGGACTGAAGGGGGGGATTCAGGTAAAACAAAAAACAGTGATACACAAACATTCTGTTGTGCAAACATCCTAGTTGATACCATGTTAGCTTGATTGTTCAACACCGGGTAGAGATGTTGGCTGAATGTTTGATTTGGGGGGAACAACCGCAGACTGCTTAACGGACTTGGGCCTATCTTCTCCCTTCAAAGAAGCCAGCTTCTGAGGGCGACAATGAGTTCCTTCCAACTCAAATTCTGTCTTTCTCTTCTTCATTACCTTCTTATTTAAAACACCATCTTTAACCCTGGCATCATCCGGGGAACAGCTTGAACTCCCCTTTGCTTTTTCTTTCGGACCACTCACAGGGTTTGAACTCCCCTTTGTTTTTTCTTTGTTCGGACCATTCACAGGGTTTGAACTCCCCTTTGCTTTTTCTTTGTTCGAACCATTCACAGGGCTTGAACTCCTCCCCTTTACTTTTTCTTTGTTCGGACCATTCACAGGGCTTGAACTCCTCCCCTTTGCCTTTTCAGTTTTTGGAACGTTCACAGGGGGGCTGAGAACCCGGACATCTGTAACTGTCTTAGAAACTGCCTTATTCAATGAAGTCTGAGTGCTAGATTCTAGAGCTAATCGCTCTCGCATTTTCTGCTGTGAACTAGTATCAAGTTCAACATTCTCCTCACGTCGAGGTGCCAATAACTTTTTCCTTTGAATTTTTTCCTGATCCTAACAATATGGGAAAATCAATGAGAGAACAAACATGAAACACTATCCTGACAATAAAATATCAAATCTGTTTGTCATCTTTTTTTTTTGCAGACAGCAAAAAACAAGTTCTCCCGTTCTACTGACATTATCAATGGCCAAGATGAATTTATAGAATTTAAATCATACAATAGTCATTCAATAATAACTTGGCTAAAGGCATACCTTATTTCTACTGTGTAGTGCTCTGCGCCTCTCTTTTGCCCGGCAAATTGCACCTTTGATCCCATGGTTATCCATGCAACCATTTGGCCATAGTGCAGCTAGCTGAAGACACAGGACTTTAAAGTTAGGAAACCTGCTGTTTATACTGAAACTCTGAACATTCAACACGTAAACATACGTGCACACAAAAATAACATACATCTGATGTAACAGACTCAATAAAAATAAACGACATAATGGAACTAAAAAAAGCAATGGTGAAAAATCAATTGAGGACCCTTCTCATTTTTTAGGGTCTTGTAGCACAGTGTTATTTTATATTCAATATGTAACAAGTCGAGAGTAAAACCCAAGTTTAGTTTTTGATCACGAGTAGCATGAGTTCACAATACAGATCCCACATAATCATAACTCGAGCAATACAATAACTATCCTAGACCAATATTGAGAGGAAAACATGGGAAATTCAATTCACCTCAGCATACAACTTTCTGACTAGCGGACCTGCAGTTTCATCCAATCCCTGGAGCAATTGCAAATAAGATTCATTAAGAACAAGAACTTTCAAACTAAAAAGGATCATCAGAAGAAGCAATTGAGGTACAATTTTCTGTACATCAATAAAAAGGTCATAGAGATCACAAATCTTGTCCTCCAATGCAGTGTCCATACTAAAATTCCTTTTGGATATTGCTTTTCCATCAGAACCCAATTCTTGATCACCAGATACTCCAGCTTGCTGCCGTTGCTGAAATACCAGAAAAACAAATAAAACAACCCAAATTACCTTAAACTGTAATCACATGATTTAATGTCATAATTACAACTAATGAAATCCCTTTCTAGGAAAAACAATGCGGTAATCAAAATATAAAAAATAGGATTTGCAAAACAAACTCAAAATTGCATCGAATACATTAAGTCTGTTTTGTAGGCATGAGAGAAATAGAGTAGGGGCAACAGATAAAAATACTATGGGTCCCGCCACTTTTTTCTACTTCACTGATTTGCGAAGAACGAGGCAAGAAGCAATCTTTATATGTTATTCCCACCGTACCCTTGTCTCCTAGCTAGCTTCTCATCACACTCAGACTCGGCTGTCCATTTCAAATCAAACTCTATTTCTCACTTTTTTTCATTCTTTTCACACTCTTTCTCTCTTCTCCCTTTCTTCTCAAAACCAAACACACCCCAAGAGAAACGCAACAAGAAAGAATTAAGTGTAGCCTGGATTAATATAATGGTGGGAACAAAATGAATGTAACGATGAACCAAATAAGATAAGCAGCATTGCGTATGGAATTGGCATAAATATAACAAATTCAAACTTATTGAATAAAATAGCAAGTCAACGAAAATAAACCTCGGAGTCAATAGACGAGGCCTGCATCTTTATCATCTCAATAACTTCCTTCTTTTTTTGTTGAAACCTATCATCTTTCTCCTTCTTTGCAGACAAACCCATATTGATCATAATTTTCAAGTTTCTCTGAAGCAGGGAGACATTACATGAGATGATGTCAAGATAAATTATTCCATTCATTAAGGGAAAGTAAACATGCATACACATCATTGATTACAAACAAAGATAAGAATAGTTCTGAAACTTTAAGACTATATAACATAAGATAAATAATGTGTGGGAGATGTCTTTTAGGGTTGGATTTAAAAGAATAGATTTTAAAATTGAGTTTGTTTGATTTCGATAAGTGCGAATAACTTTTGAAGTGTAACAATAATGATACGTTTAGAATCAGTTTGAAAAACTATGCAAACATAATCAGCTACCATTAGAATCATTTCTGGAAGACTGACCAGGACTCTGGAGTCTACAAATATAAAACAAGTCATTCGCTTCTCAAGATAGAAGAGTTTTTATTTAAATTAAAATAAACATCGACAAGCTATCATTTAGATGTAAGAAGCTCATAGAATCAAAGGTAGTATTTGCTAGAATGAGATAGAACATATGGCTCCTAATTTAGGTTCGGTGCATTTAAAAATAGAAAGAAGAAAAAAAGGACACAAGAACAGATGATTTATCATGATTCCACTAAAGAAAAGGAGCCAAGCATGTGTTTCTTTCAATTCCGTCTCAATGTCAAAACGCTACCAAAGTCACATGGCATTGAAGTACACAAAAATGAGAAATAAAACGGATAATCAATGTTTCAAAAGGCCACAAAATGTAATTCACTTAAAGAACACGACAAATTATAAAGCACCAATCACTAAGCATTCTTCAGAACTGTGCAATCAAAATAATAATAATGCATGAAAATTGTGGTGGGAATAAGAAGACTATGATCATACCAATACAAATAGTAGTTAAATGTCAGCTAAAAGGGGAGGGGATATCATGGTTGGAAACTGAAACAATAGATAACGGGTCATATATGCTGAAAAACCTTTAGTGTTCTGAGCTGAATCAGGTGCCCAAGAATACTCATAAGACGATTAATTAACTCCTGTGATACTTTCCCTTGGCTTGCCTGCTGACAAAGAACACAAGTTAATATTACAATGCTTATATACACCAATAATAAAATATATGCAAATTTGTGTGTTTCTAGAAGCACAACATCAGGAATGCAGAGTTTTCCAGTACCGCTAATCTAGCAACTTTAGCAAGTTTTAGTTTTATTTCCCTGGGTAATCTCCGTTTAATAGCTTGGGATGTGCTATCCACCTCCTGTTTTTCCATAATTGGTGGCCTTGCTGTAATAATAATATTTGAAAAAAGGAAAACATGCATTAGTAACATGCTTCTCACATTGACTATTTATGTGAGACAAACTTCAAAACAGTTTGCAAACTTACATTCTGCGACCGTTTTCTCTAAATCTTGAACAGCTTTCTCAAGAATTGTAGATTTTGGCCTCAAAGCGGAGCAATCTTTTTTGAGTATGTTTTTAGATTTCTGCAAAAAAAAATATAAAAAAAAATCAACCAACTGCATTACTAATACAGTATATGTTAAGCATGTACCATTCCATTGTCACATCTTCACCATCAAAAGTCACAGTAAACAGAAATGTTACACTGCCAAGTGTACATTACAAAGACAGTATAGTTAAACAAAATTTCCAGTTAAATCCTTCTTACAGAGAAATTAACCCATACATCCCACTATCCTCAAATTAAATAGCTATTATTTTGAATAAAAATGCATCTCCCACGACAGCCTAGATAACAAGGGAGTCCATACAAGCGATAAAGATACACAACGTAGAATTCGCGAGCAGCAGTGTACTTCATGAAAAATAGGCAGGGAGTCAGCAAATCATTTCTTTTTACTTTTTGGCGCTTTTTTGTGGAATGTGGCACACACTTTGTTAGGAACCCAGAAATTGACTAGAACGGAACTTGTTTTATTGGTGAATAACAGTATGTATTACAGAAGAATTAACCCCTGTAACCCCAGAGCTAAAGCTCCTCAGAGAAGAGAAAACACTCTATCTACCCTAACCCTCTAGGTTCTAACAGTAAAATGATTCTGCACGATCCTCTCTCCACAGCCCCTTATAACAAACTTGGCTACACCTACACCTTTTGCCAGGTCATCTAATTCCCTCGCTTCTCTATTTTCCTGTGTCACTATTTTGGCCCATTATTCTCAATTGGGATCCTATCACACTTTCTCTAGCACAGAGCATGCCATGTTTCAATGTAAGATTGATCTGTTGATTGGAATCGAAACTGACTGTAAAGGAAGTTCTTATTTGATAGGTTCTATCATGCTTCATGGGGTAACTATGGTGCGCATGGTAGAAACTATTATGTCCAAATCAAGAGGTACAATACGACGCGCATACTAGATATATTGACTCAATTATTAATAAATACATGCTTTGCATCAATGCATGATATTTGTATTGATTTGTTGATATTTCTCATTAATAGATAGCCATCAAAAATAGTCAAAATCACGCCCCAATGCGTGAAATCATGCAATTCTGCGATCTTGCTAGGTCTGCCTGAGTTCGCGCATAGGAAGAATCACAGATTGGTGGGAGCGGCTGGGATTGCCGTGTAAATTTGTAAAAACGGTAGAATCCTGTGTGCCAGCTGATTCTGTTCGTGTTACGCAGAGATGAAGTTTGTGGGTCGGGTCCTCAACCCGGTTCCTTAAAAACAACGCTGGCATTAAAAAAACCTAAAATAACACGTGTAAAACACGTGAAAGGCTGCGACAGTCACTAGCTAACCCACTACGCCTATTAATTTGTCGCTTTGCTTTCTAATGATCTAATCAGTTTTTTTTGTGCAAATCTTTTTACTCTGTTCTAGAACTTACTTTCTTTTTTGTTTTGAATAATTAATATTTGCTAAGGTGATTTAAAAAAGTCGGACACAAACATAATAAAAAAATAAAATAAAACTACTTTATCTATATTGTTTTTTAATAAGTATCAACTTGTTTGTTTATTGATTAAGTAATTGTGGTGTTTTGAGGCATTTTTCTTTAACTTGCATATATTATTTTTTTTATTTTATGCATATACAACATGATTTTACATGAATATTTGTCAATTTGTGATCTATCTTACAATTCACCAAATTACAATCTTGCAACTCCTTTTCGGATTTTGACAACCTCTTCATAACTAAAACCATAGACACATATTTTCCCTCATCCATATCAAAGTATATATTCCCTAATAAATGTGTCACAAAAAAATTACATTTTTCTTCCAAACAATGTTAGAATGTCACAAGAAGCATCATTAGTCCTAATCAGAAGAAATGCTGGCGGCCCAATGCGATTGCAGACTATTTACCATCGAATATTAATTGTTTATACTTTCTTCTCCTTCACTCCCATCATCCAAAAAGCAAAAGTTCTATGTCTAGTTCATTAATAGAAAACCCAACCAATTCAAGAAACCCATTATCATCACTTAGAATTTGGGTTGGGCCTAACTCAACCTTACAAAACTGGCTTGTAAGGTGAGGAATAGCTCACTTATAAACATTTGTTCAGCCCATATCTCTTCCTATGTAGGATTCATAAATTACCAAGTGGATGGTGTACATCTCCACTAAAGTCCCACACATAGTCACGTAATTCATTGATGTCCCCGCCAAATACAGGTACATTTGCGAATTAGTTTGCACAAATCCGCGAAGAATTTGCAGGAAACCACGAACTAGCGTACCGGTAAAAACCAGTAATAAAAACTTGATATTAAGCTACTCCAGTAGGCATTGGGAAGTGATTATCACTTCTGAAAAAGCGAAATATCACTAGGCCCACCAGTGCAATACACTTGTTGTACGCTGGCACCTTGTTGTATACTGCTTATTTATAGCTTAGTTTAACTCTCTATGTTCGCCAAACTTCTGATGTGGGACTAGTGCTATCTCTATGTTTGACATGGAAAGTATGGAGAATGAAGTTTTTTTGGTGACATAAAGAGAATGAAGTTAATAATTAATTTTAATATAATACTAGCAATTTTGGGACTATCACAATATCCTTTTTTTGTGACTTCGGTTGGAATGTGATTTTTAAAAAGGAAATAAGAATTGAGCTTTTATTTTTGTTGTTGGCAAATTATATTTGCCAAGGTTTTTTTTGTTGATTAAACGAGGCATAAGCCCAAAAGAAGATACAAATCAACAACAAAAAATAAAAAGAACTAGCATAAGAGTCAACTGACCCTCACCAAATCCATCCTAATAATCATCAATAAAAAGCAACTTTGAAAAGCTTATTAGGATGGATTTGGTGAGGAAACTTCCAATTTATCTCCGTAGTCGAGGCAACTCCGAAATCACCCACCTTAGCCTCCTTTTGATTTGATAAGGAGAATAATCTTGGATATTTATACCGGAAAGCGAGATCCCCCCTCCACGCGGCCTCCCAAAAACTCGTATTCCTCCCATTCCCCACCCTTCTAGTTATTTCGGAATTGAACCAATTCGATCCATCCATCCTAACTAAATCCCTCCACCACTTAGAGACATAACTCGGCCAAACATAATCCTCTCTAACCAACAAATCACCTATCACCCTCCCGTATTTTTCCAACAACACCTCCTTCCAAAGGGCCTCCCCGTCATTTAATAACCGCCATTTCCACTTAGCCAACAAACTCAAGTTTACCGCTCTCACATCCCGCACCCCTAAACCACCATCCCTTTTGGGCTTACAAACCAAACTCTATCTCCCAATTTATTTTCCTACCACCCCCCACACCACCCTAAAGAAACTCCCTTTGAATTTTTACAATCTTCCGCCACACCGTTGAAGGTATCTTCAAAAATGACAAGTAGAAAATAGGAATTGAGTTTAAAACCGAGTTGAGAAGAACTATCCTTCCTCCAAGACTAATAAACTTATTTCCCCAATTGTTAAGTTTACGATTTAATAAGTCCAATAGCGGTTGCCACATTGTAGTTCTTCCGCGATTTGCCCCCACCGGCAATCCGAGATATTTAAAAGGGAGCGCACCTTCACCACAATTCAAAAACTCGCAAGCCATCTCCATAAAATCTCTTTCCACATTCACCCCTATCAAACAACTTTTATGAAAATTAACCTTCAATCCGGATGCCATCTCAAAACCTCTCAACAAAGCTTTTAGGGTCCAAAGGTTCTCCGTCGTAGGCTTCCCTGTGCATAGAGTATCATCGGCATATTGTAGGTGTGACACTACTATACCATCCGTCCTAAACCGGAAACCTTCAAAAAGATCAAGATTCACCACATCCCTCATCAACCCGCTAAAACCTTCCGCTACCAAAAGGAACAAAAACGGTGCAAGTGGATCACCTTGCTTAAGCCCCCTTTGAATATTAATTTCCTCCATTGGACTACCATTGATGAGGATAGACATTGTCCCCCCAAAAACATACGCCTTCATCCACCTCACCCATTTCTCGCAAAAACCAACATGATGCAACATATATTCCAAAAAGCTCCAATCTACCGAATCATAAGCCTTTACAAAATCCACCTTGAAAGTCAAACACTCCCTCTTTGATTTCTTCACAAAATCCACCAACTCATTTACCACCAAAACACCGTCTATCAAATTCCTTCCTTTAATAAAAGCCGATTGAGATGTAGAACCAACTGACCCTCACCAAAACACTCTCTTTGATTTCTTCGCAAAATCCACCAACTCATTTCACTAAATAATTGTTTATATTCATATTGAACCGATTATTATATTGGAACGTACCACAAACCAAAATGGTGTACCTATGTATACCCTTCACGTACCTAATATTCGAGAGTTGCGTGTCATGTACCCGAACCCATACTGCGTACGAACGAGAATTGCAAACCAAGTGACTATGGTCCAACAATCTCGTCTTTCCATTACAATCCTAAACAAAAGTCTAAGGTTGGGGTGCACTTAAATCATATATCATTAGCCTATTTTTGATCCATTATGTTTATCTTCAATGAATCAATGAAGTAGCATGTATTCCCATTTCTCTAATACATAATGACGAACAAAGTTGTGCAAAAAGTTTCAAGGTGTGTTTTAAAACTGCATCCTAAACAACAGAAGCTGTATTCCATACATACGTCAATAATTTCTTAAATTAAAATAAAATCATGAAGGATACTCCCTGAATAGGTATCAAGACATATTCCAAACATAAGTCAACAATTTCTTATATTAAAATAAAATAACGGATACTCCCGGAATAGGTATCTAGACATATTGTATACACATCAGTATCTGATACACAAATGACCACGATGCTTTATTAATACTCTTTATTCAATGCAGAAAAGAAATTATACCAGTAAAGCAAAAGAAGTTAACTTACTGGTGCTTGCATCACAGATTTTCCCACAGACAAGTTAAGATCTGGTAATTCATCAATGCCATTTTTATCTGTTGATCCACCTGTATTTTCTAAACAATCAGCACTACTTGGGGTTCGTCCAGGTTGGGGTTTGGAATGTGCATAAACACTTTTTTCTTGGTACTTCTTATCAGAAGTATCGTGCACTCCACTTGCATCTTTATTCTTATCTACTCTGGTCTTAGATTGAAGTACTCCTGTCTTCTGTTTATCAGCATCTTTGGCTTCTACCACAGAGGGGACATCATTATCTGACGCTTTCAAACAGACAACCACAGAAGGGACATCATTATTTGATGCTTTCAAACAGAGAGAAGGATCTGAAATTGGTCTAGTATCAGCCGTTTTCTTTTTCAAAGTAATTCCAGAGATCTCGAATTGATTCTGAGATTTCAAGTCTTCATCATGTTCACCAGGTACAGCCAAATTCTGTGAGGAATTAACTGTATTCTTCACAGGTAATGATGCAGTCTTTCCAGCAGCTGTCTTGCCCACTTTTACACGTTTATTTGGCACATGTCCATCAACGTTTTCACCTGGATTCTTCGATATATCTTTCCGGCGCTTTTTCTTCTCTGGTTGATTAGGTAATGCCGGAGGTTCATTTCTTGTAATAAAGAAAGATAAAATCAATAAGAATGATAAAAAATTGAGTTGAATCTTTTATTTACAGTAATATTCAATTTAATAAATTCAATCATAAATACATGATTTGGTTTGGTGATCTTTCATGATTCCAGACTTCTAAAGAAGTCAAATATGAATGTAAGAAAACTGTTTAATGACTGTAGAGAAGCCAGCTTTTCGTTAATTTGTTTACACGCTACAAATTAATGAATTGCGTAAAATGCAGAGATTCTTCCCTTTTTAGGCAGGAGATAAAACAAACTTAGTATTACCTAAATTTAACAGACTAACTTCCCCAACTAGAACCCTAAATTTAATATTGCAATAAATTAGTATTTTCCAAAGGCTGCACCAAACATTTTATAGAAACAGTTAAACAGTGCAAATTGCAAAGAAACATTTCTCAAAATTTAAGGTTCACTCAAGCTGCCATCACTAAAGCTCATTTTCTAGTTATGCATTTAGGCAACAACTCCACCCTCCTTCCTTGCGAACTAGTAATTCAAAACCCTTCTAGGATTTGTTTTAAGTTAAACGATGATGATCAAACAATCAAGGATCCTGCTAACCAATGTCCGTATAAATATAAATATTTATTAGAAAGCAAAACAGCTAATCCATTGTCTACAATAAATACAACCCTTTTCGATAAATCTCTTTTACTTTAAATTTATTAGCCACTACCTTAAAACTGGTTAGCATTTAACAACTTTTAATATATACACATTTTGTCATAGCATCAGCACATAAAGAAGAGGTGTGGAGTTTTAAATTCCTTTATATGGAAGTTGTGTTGCACTCAACATTATACGCATAAACATACAAAGTTTTATAGAGAAATTACAGCATTAGCTGCTGTCATAACTACCAAAAGCACACATAAATGACCATTAAATATAATCACTCATTGTGTCAATATACCTCCATTGACATGTACTCCACTCATAAACCAGAAAGAAAAAAGTGTGGTAAGTTTAAGTAGTTTATAAAAGACAATTAAGAAATGCTTCAGGCAAGTAGTTAATCAAAACAATACTTACAGGCGCTCCAATTTCCCCCTGTTTACAAAGAAACCATCATGTTTGATTGCAGAATTATCAACCTCAAAATATTCATCCTACAAAAAGAACAGTTGAAAAATATAAATATGTTTGTGTGTGTGTGTGTGTTTGAAAGTCCATAATATAGAACAAAATACTCCACTGAAAATCAAAGGTCAAAAGACTCATAACAAACAGAAACAATATAGAAATACACCAACCAGCTCAGCATCATCAATGAAAGAGTCTTCTGTATCATACTGATCATCAGGAACAACGGGTAGATCCTCCTCGTCGCTACTATCATTACCCTGAAAATGATTCAGTATCCCATTATTCCAAACGCAGATACCAATAAATTTTTAACATAATTCTTAAATGCACATCTTTAATATGAATTTACAGTAGAAGCAAATTCGTGCAGGTACAGGTCACTGAGTAACAAGCATAGTAAACAGTGCATATACATACCATGTAAAGCCGTTCAATCTTCTCTATTACAGCACTGAACCGGTTTGTCTGGGGAGCATCTTCTTCTTTATTCTCAGTTTGTCCCTAAAAATGACAAGTGAGAATAGCGAAGAACAAAACTATATACAATTTCAAAGAAAACTAAACTTACAATGGTTCACATCACATAGATGACAAATAATAAAATACTGAACCATTACATGTGCTTGAGTCAATCAAAGCCAAGATTTCCTTGATTCCACATATCTTAATTTCATGTCGTAAAAAAAAAAAAAAACTAAGGGTGGGGAGATGAAGTAGTTGCCAGATACTTGTAAACTGCGGCTTATTTACATATACATGTTAGCTATTGGATGTTTTTCAAAGGCTTGCTTCAAATGTGAATGGTGTTGGAACGAATGAGGAGGAGGGTTTCTGATCTTCTGATGCCAAATAAGAAAGGGGAACAAAAACAAAATATCAACCAGAGCAATATGTGTGTAAAGGTTGGAAAATGAGGTTTACTCTCTGTGAGATCCAGTAGCACCACAAAAATAATTTTTAAGCTGCAAATTGCAATGCAAAGGAGCAACATACAGATACTCCGCACACGCAACCTGAATTTGGGAGTGGAGCCATCATCCATGACGCCGCAATTCAGACACTATATTATTCAATTAATACTTTGCGATCTACAAATCTCAATACAAAATCAGCTAAAAATTTACAACAAACAAGAATGCTTAAAGAAGTGACAAACATCATACACAAATTTAATTCTTATTACGCTAATATATATCACTTTAAAGAACACAACTGAAATGAAGTTCCATCAAGTCCACCAAAATTAAAACAGGTAAAACAATCAGTGTTCTCAATACTCAATAGTGATTGCAAACAATATCAGTATGTTCAAATTCCACTACACAGTAGTGCTATACTGTGACCCTTTTGGATAGACAGCTTATTTGCAGCATATAACACAAATGTTTATGTAAACTATTTCTACAGCAAAAGATAACATAA
>Ga0315915_1007676_pt1 | contig 12827 bp, 11 predicted proteins | sample MpolbnodulesMG_FD_207738 | JGI IMG/M metagenome (GOLD analysis project Ga0315915, IMG submission 207738) | Medicago polymorpha root nodule microbial communities from Los Angeles, California, United States - branched nodules | ecosystem: Host-associated > Plants > Roots > Nodule | place: USA... | reverse complement strand
ATATATATATATATATATATATATATATATATATATATACAATTGAAAATAAATTTACCATGACCAAATTTAAATGTTTCTTTTCTCTTGGCCATCCACCTATGCATTTTGCCACGTGGCACTTTATCAAAGACTTATTTCTATTAAAGTTACATCTAACATTATCATTAGACCTTCAAGGATCATTGCTCCATTCTAATTTTGACCAAAAAAAATTATAAAAGGCAAGAATCGTAAAAGACATTAATTTGACAAAACTAAATAAAATCATTCTTTATTTTTTTGCACAAAACAATATTGAAATCGTTTGAATGACATTAAACCAAAATCAAATCATCACTACTTTTTCTTTAGGGGAAATCAAATTCTAATTAATTTTGTAATAATTTTGGATTTAAAATTTATATCTGTCCAATTTAACCGCTGCAATATAAAATTGATACTACATGCACCAAAATGATTAAACCACATTATCATTACATATGTGATTTTTTTTTTAAGGAACATATATGACATCTACAATTTAAATTTAAAATTATAGTTTTTCAAATTGATTTAGATTTCTGTTTAATAAAAATGTATTATATTAGAGTTTAAAAAAAAGGAAAATAGTGGTATGCCATGTTTCGGTAATCTAATAAAATAATTATAATTAATTGTGTGCAAAGGGAAAAACAAATTACTTTACCATAGACGTTTCCAAAAAACAAAAAAATACTTTACCAAAAATATGACAAATATGGTACGCTAGAAAATTAAATTTAAAATGCTACTCAATCAAAAAATGAAAACAATATTGAAATCGTTTGAATGACATTAAACCAAAATCAAATCATCACTACTTTTTTTTTTTTAGGGGAAATCAACTTCTAATTAATTTTGTAATAATTTTGGATTTAAAATTTATATTCGTTCAATTTAACCACTGCAATATAAAATTGATACTACATGCACCAAAATGATTAAACCACGTTATCATTACATATATGATTTTTTTTAAGGAACATATATGACATCTACAATTTAAATTTAAAATTATAGTTTTCCAAATTGATTTAGATTTCAGTTTAATAAAAATGTATTATATTAGAGTTTAAAAAAAAGGAAAATAGTGGTATGCCATGTGCAAGACGACGCACCGAGGGATACATTGGATGAATTGGGAGAAGCTGTCGGCACCAAAAGTTCATGGAGATATGGGTTTCAAGGACCTCTCTGCTTTTAATTTAGCTATGCTGGGAAACAGGGATGGAAATTTATTACAGAGCCGAACTCTCTTGTTGCTCAAATTTTTAAAGCTCGTTATTTCCCGTCTGGTTCCTATCTCACGGCTACTGTTGAACATAATCCGAGCTATGTTTGGCGCAGTATTATGCGTACTAGATTTATAGTGCGTGGGGGAGCGCGTTGGAGCATAGGCTCAGGTGCGACCATTTCCATTCTCAACGAACCTTGGTTGTCGAATGGGCAGTTTATTAGTAGTGATACTCCAGGTGCTCACTTTATTCATAATTTTACTATTAATAGTCTGATGAATTTACATGACAAAAGCTGGAATGAACAGGTGGTTCGACAGGTATTTAGTGTGGATATTGCAAATAAAATACTCCACATGCCACTTATTGCTCAGGTTGAGGATGATAGAATTCTTTGGAAAGCGGAAAGGCACGGACGCTACTTGGTACGTAGTGCTTACAGGCTGTGCGTAACAGAATTAATTGATTCCTCCTACCTATGGCGTCTGGGGTACTGGTCTGGTATCTGGAACCTTAAAGTCCCACCAAAGGTTAAGAATTTACTTTGGCGTATGTGTCGTGGCTGTTTACCGACTCGTGTCCGTTTGTTGGATAAAGGTGTTGTTTGTCCCACTAACTACGCTAGCTGTGACTCTACTCATGAGGATCTTTTGAATGTTTTTTTTTATTGTCCTTTTGCTATACAGGTGTGGAATAGGACTGGTCTTTGGGGCTCGGTGCAACACGCCCTCTTTCATACTGCTTCAGTTACGGATGCTATTTTCTCTCTTTTAGAGAATTTGTCTGCTGAGTTATCTCAACGTCTGTCAACCGTTATTTGGAGTCTATGGAAACACCGCAATATTAGAGTTTGGGACAATGTCACAGAAACAAGTGTTGTGGTTGTAGAACGTGCTAGGAACATGGTTACAGATTGGCAACTGGCGAATGCTCCGGATGTCCTTGCATCTACTTCGCATTTTCAACATGCAATGGCTGCAAACACGGGGGCCTCCACATCACACTAACGCAATAGAATCTCGTGGCAGCCCCCTATGTCAGGTAGATATAAATGTAATATCGACGCGGCTTTTTCTTCTCATCATAACCGCACAGGTATTGGCATTTGTGTTCGTGACTCGGAAGATATTTTTGTCCTGGCTAAGACTATTACATATCCGTGTACTGTTTAGGTGGATGTGGGAGAAGCTTTAGGGCTACACTCTGCTTTGCAATGGTTGAGTGATATGCAGCTTGATAACGTGGACTTTGAAACAGACTCTAAATTAACCGTTGATGCCTTCCTTGCTACCAGGAACGACTTGTCTGAATTTGGTTGTATTATTTCTTCCTGTCGTTCTCTGTTTCGCAATTTATATTCTAACTCTAGGGTGAAGTTTGTTAGGCGACAAGCCAACGCGGTTGCTCATGCTCTTGCACGAGAGGCCACGTCTTTAGCTAGTCCCGCCGTTTATTATGATATACCCACTTGTATTGAAACTATTCTTATTAATGAAATGCTATAAACACGTTTCGCTAAAAATAAAAAAAAAGTGGTATGCCATGTTTCGGTAGTCTAATAAAATAATTATAATAGACGTTTCCAAAAAAAAAAAAAATTACTTTACCAAAAATATGACTAATATGGTACGCTAGAAAATTAAATTTAAAATGCTACTCAACCAAAAAATGAAATACTATAAAAATTAGAATTGACTCTTTTTTTGGTCAAGTATTAGAATTGACTTTTAAATTGGTACCAAATGATACACATTTAGTTTGCCTATTGATACACATTAATTTCTATAATAATCTTTTAAATACATTTTCATTAAAAACTTATAACTACTTGAAATTTTTGCACTCATTTGTAATTGTTAGGTGCGTTGTATTGACCATTTTATCATATAAATATGTAACATGTAAATGTGACAAACACACAATCTTGCATTTCACCGTCTCAATAGAAAATTGTTGTTTTTTTTATTTTTGATTAGCATGCTATCACAGTGTGTTATTAGTTTATATCAAAACACTCTTTCTCCCTTAAAAAAAAAATCAAAACAATCTATTTGGTAGACAATATATTGGTGGGTAATTTCCTTCCAAAACAATATATTTTTTTCAATACAATTGATCAATCTAATTTTTTTGGGTCTTTTGGTCATCAAAGATGCTTATAATAATTGACATCATAGTGTAATATAATGATATTTGTGTATTTGGCTTCTGTTTATTTGTGATGTTATGTGTTTTTAATTTTTTATTTCATGAATTTCTTTGGTCGTGTATGAATTATGAATGAGCTCATATAACACAACAAGGTTTCAAGTTTGCTGTTTTATGTTTGATGTATGCCAGAGTAGGTTTTATGCATATGTAATTCTCGAGACATTTATTATCATTTCTCAATGATGGATATAGAGTATACATCGTGAATAATTTATCTGAATATTCTCATAAGAACAATTCACGCTCACTTACAAGTGTGATTTGTATTCTAGCGAATTCATTTAAAATAATAATAATATTTTTTTAGGGGAATAATAATAATAATTATTATTATACTTTGTAAAAAAAATTATTATTATTATTTTTGTTATGACGGACACATTTCTGCTTTTATTAGCGTTAAAGGATAAAATGGTAAACATAATTATCGTGAAGGCTAAAATTGAAAGAAAAAAAATGTTACACCAAGTATAAGATCTTCATAAATAAAACGATTTCAGTCAAAAAAAAATATAGAATGATTATTAGTGATTAGTGGATTACACCAAACGAAAAATTGGTTAGAATAGTCTAAGTTTGATTGCCAAGATTTTAATATTAATTTTGTTGTTTTAGGGGATTTCCAAGATTAATTTAATAGCATCATTTTAAACAATTGAATGTTCTATTGAACTTAATTGGATATGTAAATTAATGCGTAGAGAATTTGGTGTTGCTGATCAATAATTGATGATCGATTTTATTAGTGCTTTAAATGCCATTTAATTGTCAAATTATTGCTAATCGGTTTTGAATTTTCTTTGGGTGCTAAGAGGGGTCTTTGCATCCTTATAAATATATAAGACACAAAGGTGAGAAGGCATTTTGATTAGGAAACATCATCTTAATTAGAAAAAAGTTATTTCTTTGTCTTTTGATTACTATCACGGTATTTTTTTACTACTTATTTTTCCTAAACGATTATTCTTTTCTGTTTTTTTCACTTATATTTTTTTATTACGATGATGCTTTGCAAATATTGTAGTGTTAGGGAAAATATGAGGTTAAACACTAGTAGTTGTTTTTATGTTTTTAACTATTTATTTTTTCTTAAGCAATTTGTTTGCTCCTAAACTATAATTTCTTTATTTATTTTTTATCATGTTCAAGATTTGGGGCCATGTTTTTGCTAAATATTTGTTTTGTCAGTCTTTTGTTATGATAACTAACCCAAATATTGTCGTGATTTATAACGTCAAAGACTCTACTTAGGATTATTTTTTGATGGTGAGGATTGCTAGAATGTGTCTTGTGACTGAAATGTCAAAAGATCAAGAGTTACACTCATTTGAAATGGTCCTAATGAGTGTTGAGGTTATCATTAATTTTTTGATTTTAGTGTTTTTATACTAAATTAAAAGCGTTTCTTGGTAAATGTAATTTTGGATTTTGATTTTTTTTCTTCCAGGGAAACCAGATTCATGCAATAACCAAAAAGAGGCTCATGTATATGTTTCTAAAACAATTGAGAGAATGTGTTGTCTGTACCATCAATTTATTTCATGTTGTCAAGAACACTTGCGAATATCAGACTATTAGAGACAATTACAAAATAGACAAAATAAGTAACACTAAATTTTCAGGGTTGACAATAATGATTTACCATAAAATTTGTATCATTTCACTCTACGGAATGGTGTCTCCCAAGATGATTTTTACATAAATTTGTTTGTTGGGGAATTTGTTTATAAACAGCTTCATCGTAATAATATAAACTATCACACTATAATGTTATTGTTTATTCTATTCAGACATTATCAGTTTATTAACTACTATTGAAAAAAAAGATAGAATATGTTAGAAATAACTTCAAGGCTAAAGTTGTTGTAATAGAGTAAGCACTTTTTGTTATCGGTTTATTCATGAATGTTTCTAGGGTTTGGTGATTGAAGACTATTCTCCAAAGTTGTATCGAAAAAACGAAATGTTGCATAAAAGAAAATATGAAAAAGGGTGTGATATATGTAATTGAATTCTGATTTTTCATCCCTAAAATTCAATCTAGCGATTAGTAATTACATAAGTAGTGTGTGTGCAATGATATTATTAAATCTCTCTCACCCTCTCTCTCTATATATATATATATGTGTGTGTGTTTTTTTTTTTTTTTAAGAATATATATTAATTTGTTAATTCGTTCTTAAGTTAGTTATGTGATGTAACAAAAGTTTTTTATTTTTCTTAACATGAGTTTTTTTTAATTTAAATTGATTTAGGTAGTTACAAGATTTTTTTTTTTTTTTTCATGTATATCACATTGATTTTTGGATCAAGGCTATTCCATTTTTAATTGTGAACAAGCATGTTAGATTATTTTTTTTCTAAAAAAATCATGTTTCAATAGGGCCTACTTCAATTTATATTAATCAAATTAGAGATTTTCTATTGCACTGAAATATAAAAAGAATTTTTTTTGACAAATAAGATTAAATCGTAAAATTAATAAAATAGTTTAAATAATGTTATAAAAAAATAGCTAATGAAGGTTAGCACACTTGGTAGCGAGTTAACTTATCCGCAAGTAGACTACATGGCCCGTTTAGGTCCAGCTCTAACGGGCTTTGGCCTTTATCGGGCAGGGTAAAAAAGCCTGGTTGAAATACGGGCTTGAAAAATACTACTCGAGTCCGGACCTACACAGGCTACGGGCTAAATGGGCCTGCCCGTATTAAAATTATTATATTTTAATTAAAAAAAGTACTATAAAATACTCCTATAAAATTTCTTACATTTTTTTAATATGTTTAAATAATTCCTACCACAAAAAATTTGTAAACATTTTCGTACAAACGTCGCAAACAAAAACAACGCGGAAAGCAATTTTAAATAAATTACATATGTTATGGTTATAGATATTTATATATTCGATCTTTAAAATTATAAGAGAAAATACACTCACCTCCCCTGAACTATGTGTATATGTCACTTACACCCCCTCTATTTCTTCAATTGACATTAGCCTCCCTTGCCGTTAAGAGTTTCACACCTTCCGTTAAAAATAAATAGAAACGTCAGCCCGTCCTCCTTCTATGTCACTTATATTATGGTTGAATCATATGCAACCTCACTACCTCCTCATTGTGCCGCAACACTCCATCCCTCACTCGAGCAATATCATCACCCTCCTCCTCCTTGACCTCCTTCAAATTGAGGGCCTCAATCTGTCAAGCCGTTTAGTGTATCTCATCAATGAGAGATGGAAGAAGGAAGGTAAGATGAAGATTGAAGAGGGTACAGAAAGTTTAGGTTTGTTTGTGTATTTGTTTCAAGCCTCCACCACCGCCGTGTATTTGCTAAACTTTAATTACATATTCACTTTAATTATTAATCTGTCACAATCATTAATATTTTCTTCTGAAACACTTTGATTCGAAACCTCTGTTTCAACATGGAAATAGAACTCATACATTATTTGATGTCTTTTCCTTCTCAATTGTCTCTTTTGTTCTTTCTTTTGATTTATTATTGGGTATTTAATTTGTTCCACCAATATACTCCGGCTTTTTTTATGGGGCTTATTCTTCAATTGAAACAAAGAAAAAGAAAAGGATTTGAAAAGCTTTTAACAATAGCAGGAATATCAATGGTTTCGTGGAGGAAGACTGCTATCAATCACCATCATTAATTTTAACTCATAAAAGGAATGGTTTATTTAAACGGGAGAGTGCATATAGATTAGGAAAAACCCCTTTCTCTCTGACCTCTCTCTAAGACTATTCACGCCGCCTCACCCAAATATCCAGACCTCATCCTTTAAGATGTAGATGCCGGTGGTTGGTGGTGCGACGATAGACTAGCTATCCGCACCACCTTCGTGCTTGTTCTTTTCAGCGGAAGTTCAGGCCTTCTTGGCGCGGCCAGATCTGTTCGGTTTAGCGACAGTGTTCGACGGTGTTTCGTGAATGCTTTTCCTCCGTGTTCGTGTTGTGCCTATTGCTCTTCTCCGTTGAGGATGGTTGTAATCGAGTGTCCGTTACGGATCTGTTGTTGTGTTCCGAGATTTTTGTGGTAGCCGTTGTTGTTTTTTTCGTTTTTTATCTTTGTTTGTTCCAGGGAGAAGAAATTGAAGCTGTTGGTGGTGGTTTGCTCATGATTTATGTTTGTTGTTAATCTTAAATCTGGTTTTTCCAGATTTAAGATCTGTTTCATATCAGTTATGTTCATCTATGTGTGTTTGTTGGATGTTTATGGACTTAACATACACCAGATGTTGCTTGAAAAGGCTAGGTGCATAGACACTCCGTGTTGACGATAGTTGTCACCTGTCGTACCTTGTGAACTGCATCCTCCGTTGCGGTTGTTTCGTACGCCGTCGGTGGACTGAATTCCAACGTTTGTTCTTTTGGACTACGATTGGATTGAAGGGCCTGAAAGGGCTTTGATTGCTTGCTATTGTTTTTAGGGAGCTGCTGGATCTTGGATCGTTTATGTGTTGACATACGATTCATACGCCTACTTGATACTCTAAACACTCGCTTCTACGTTTTTTTGCATTTCGATTTCGCATTCACATGTGGGTGTGCTAGGTTGTCCGTGGTAGTGTTGTTTAGAGTTGTTTTTTATACCACTTGTGTACTGATTTGTTGTATCACCCTTTTGGGTTTGAGCTTGTGGTCCATTGGGTCAGGTTCATGTTCCCTCAGTTTTGTACTTCCTTTCCATTTTATTTTAATTTCTATTCTGTTTAAAAAAAAAAAAAATTTAAACGGAACAATAAACAGAGTTAATTGACAAGGGAGGTGTCCATCTATTTTAAAAAACCTTAGGGAGGTTAATGTTTATTTTTAAAATAGAGGGAATGTCTGTGTCATTTAAAGAAACCTCAAAGGAGGTTAATATAATTTCCCCAAAATTATAAGCAACGAAACCGGTAAATATAATTTTTTATTACTTTTATATTTGTATGTTTATTCATTAAATTTTCACTTTTATCTTTTACTTTAATAATCAACTATGTAAAGAATTATTTAAAATATACATATAATATCTATGATTTTGTTTGCTATGCGGGCTAACGGACTACCTGCGGCCCATATGGGATAGCCCTAACGGGTACCGGACTTTTTAGGGCGTAGCTAAAATGCCCTATAAAAATTTGGACTCAAAATTTAAGGCCCAAGCCCTATAATTAATTGGGGTTAACGAGCCCGCCCATACGGGCTAGCCCATTTTGATAGCTCTATACGCAAGGTCGTGTGTTTAACTTATGTTGCCTATGTGACGATCTATTTGATGGGTGATCTGTAAGTACCTCCACTAACATATACTGAGCCTTGAGGTCTACTCTAACTCAGGTAAACCTTCGAAGTTCGAAGTCTTAAGCCCAAAATGATAAAGTAATTTAAATGAAGGGAAACAATGGAATGAAAAAATCACTTCAAAGATATGTGTATATGCATACATTTTGACATGTACTTAACTTTTTTTTTTTAACAAATATTATAAACATAATTTAAAATAATTTATAAAATTCTGCACTAATTTCCCGTGTACGGCACGGGTTTCAAACTAGTTTATATATATATATATATATATATATAGGATGTATACTATGAGAATGACTATTTTATCTACTTCTCATAAACTCACTGAAGGTGAGAAAAACCAGGGGGGGGGGGTTGAATTGTGTTTTCAAAAACTTTTCTTTCTTACGTTCTGAAAAACTGTTCCCAAATTCAGAGTCTGACTTGAGTTCAGAGTCTTAGTGCAGCGGATAAAGGTAAGAGAACAGAGAAAGAAAGAACACAAGCAATTATACAGGTTCTTTCCACAAACCGGAAGTAGTCCTGTCCCCCTTGCACTTCCAAGGAGAGTTCCACTAAAATGTAATATCAGATTACAAGTTGCTCAAACACTCAAGTAAGAGACTTCTCAATGCTCAAGGATAACTCCAAGAGACTTCTATGCTCAATCACACAAGAAAGAGACTCCTTTGCTCAATCACACAAGAAAGAGACTTCTTTGCTCAATCACAAAAGAAAGAGACTTCTCTTAACAATTACAAAGAATTGAATAAGGTTTTGAATACTTGATATACAATCAGAGGTATTCACAAAACAATACGAACAGAACAGACTCTGTTTTTCTAGACACTTAAGAATTCTAAGATATTAACTTTTGTAAGAATTCTCTAAGTTGTTGATGTGTTTAAACTTGCGACGTTTTGCTCAGAGAGTATTGGCCTTTTTGTATTCTTGAATTTCTATATTGTTCTTCAAGTCTTTATCCCTATTTATAGAGGATTTGAGAGACTTTGAGAACTAGCCGGTACATCAACTTGTCTTGGTTGAAGCTTTGATTCTTCATCATTGATCTTTTGCCTGATTTGATAATTGTCCTATGAAGAACTAATTTCAAATCCATTCCACTTGAAACGAAACAACGTCTGCAGCAATATTACTGTTATTCTTGTCTTGAAGTAGAGACAAAGTTACAGAGATGGTGGTTGCAGAGGCATGCGCAGAGTTAGTGGTTGTACACTTCGTACACTGTACTTTGTCAACTCTGTTAAGCTTCTGGTGAAGTGGCTTCTGATGAGATGCTTCTGATAACCCTGCTTCTGATGACGTGTCTTCAAGAGCGCATTCTTCAGACGCGTTTCTTCAGATGCTTTTCTTCAGACGCAATTCTTTCATACGCTTTAAGCTTCAATAAAAATTCCTTTGTTCTTTGACTTGTTCAATCAAAACCTTTATGAATAGTACTTTGATTAGGATCCTGTACACTTGAACAAATGTTTAGCATATCCAATTGATAATTTTAATACCTTATTATCATCAAAACTTAAGAGGTGATTTTGCGAAATACCCTTTGTTCCAACACTCACTTCCCTTTTCATCTTCTTCTCCCCACAATCATAGTTAAACGAAATTAAATTTTTATGAACCCTCTTTTTAACAATTATCAATTGATGGTTTACGAATTTGTTGAAAGGTTGGAGATTCAAGTATAGAATGTTCCATTGAAATTCTATTGAATATATGTAATTCAAAAAAGTGAGTTGTTGAATGATTTCTAGTGTTTTCATGTTTTCATTATTGTACCTGAATTGAATTCATGTAAGTGAATTCTATAATTGTACCGAGGTCTAATTTTAATTCAGTTGGCATTACCAACAATAGTTTCATCGACATTGCTAACTTACCATTGAACTAATGTATTCAATTTCCAATTTAGTGCAAAATGAATTGTCAGTAAGAATTTGTATAAAGCGACTGGGATAAATCAATTAAACTGAATTTAAAAATTGAAAATATTCAGGAGGGTGAGATCTAGGACATGAAGAAACGTTATAATGAATGAATCCAAAGAGATTAGAGAGTAAGAAGAATTTGATTTGTTTTAGGGCAGAGAAGAAGAAAGAAGAATCAATCTTCATCGAAAGAGAGACGGTAGCAAAAATCCTAATTGTGGGGAGAAGAAGATGAAAAGGGAAATGAGTTTATGAGAATTGATGTAATAAGGTGAGGTGCATATGTGACTTTTTAATCTCAACCATTTATTTTTGATTTAATGGTTGATGATCATTCTCATAGTATACATCCTCTCTCTATATATTTATACAGGGCCAGATCTTGGGAGGTGCAAACAACTCTACAGATCTGGGCCTCCAAAATTTTGGGGCCCAATTTTTTTTTTTAATATATAAAATGTGAGTTTAAAAGAATATATATCTGTTAACGCGAACATTTTTCAAGTATGTGGAGATAGCCAAATGGTAGAGATCTGCATTTATGTTCTCATGGTCCTTGGTTCAACTCCTTGTCCTAATATTTATGTTCTTCCCTTTTAATTATTTTTTACAAACACAGTTGATAGTGGGCATCATTCTGAATTTCAAAGAAAAATGTTGCTCTAGAGATTAGTTTGGCGATTCTAAGGTGATTTCTTTACTATTCAACCATAACCATTCTTCACCTATAGGAATTATGCACAACGACCAAACTCCACCAACCACCAACAACACCGACCCAAATCACGGCCAACCACCACCTCCAAATTCATCGTACCATGGAAGTGCCTTTTAGATGATCCACCAACACTGAACCACGCAAATAATCAGGCTGAAGGTACTGACACCATCATCAATTACACACACCAGAACCCTAAAAACCCAAAAATCAACAAACCGCAATCAAACACCATAATCACATGGCCTTGCCTCTAAAACAAAACAACTCCAGTGAATCAAACAAAAGAACCGATCAACAAATCCTCAAACACATCAAAATCCTTTGTTCAAGCACTCACCAATATTTGTGACACCCCCCAAAGTCATCTACCTAAACCAATCCTAAAAGGCGAGGAACTGGCAATTCTAATACTAGAAGAAGAGTACGAGGTAGGATTGACTACTTGCAAGAACAATCTACACGGTGGGATCATCTGGCCCAAAGGAAGCACCCCCTTGACGGTGGTTGCCTTGCGTAATAAACTAGCACCAATCTGGAAAGGCTTAAACAGATGGGGGGGATACAGTCAATAGATAAGGGGTATTATGAAATTTCTTTTTCATCCATAGGAGACATGGAAAGGGTGCGATCTGCTGGATCTTGGAACTTGAATCCAGGGGTTTTGAAGCTTTTCACATGGTCGAAAGATTTCAACCCTAGTGTGCAAAAGTTGTCAACAACTCAGGTTTGGCTTAAAATTCATGGTCTTGCGCAAGAATATTGGAGGCCTAAGATCATTTTTGCTATTGCTAATAGTGTTGTTACGCCTATTTGCATAGACTTTGCCACTAACAAACCTATTTTTAATAGAACTTTTGGTCAATACGCTTGGGTATTGGTAGATATGGATGTATCCAAACCTTTGAGATATAAGGTCCTTGTGGAAAGACAAGGTTATGCTTTTTTTGTTGATTTAGAATAAGAAAACATCCATGATCATTGTGATCCCTGTAAAATGATTGGCCACCATATTGGAATATGCAAAAGATTTCATCCAGCACAACATGATAATAAGGAAAAGGAACCAGCAAAGAATAGAAGACAAGGTAAGGAACCTGAGAAACATTATGTAGTTTCATGATGGAAGAAAAGATCAAGGTAAGAATCAGCCAATTATTGATATTGAAGCTTCAACATCCAAAACTGTCAAAGTTCCTGGTATAGGCAATCTAACAGTTCAGATAAATGGAGATGGTGATGACAATGTTGAAATAAATAAGTCCCATGATCAACATAAAGATATAAATTGTAACGCCCGTATTAAAAGTGTCTAGAATACTTAATACGTTCGTTAAACTGATACTGGATACATTAAATCATACAATACGGAAAGCGACATAAGTCGGAATTCAGATACAAGAGTCATATA